>Ga0247765_1000092_pt1 | contig 68687 bp, 68 predicted proteins | sample UWRJL106311C6_FD_179949 | JGI IMG/M metagenome (GOLD analysis project Ga0247765, IMG submission 179949) | Plant litter microbial communities from Arlington Agricultural Research Station in Wisconsin, United States - UWRJ-L106-311C-6 | ecosystem: Environmental > Terrestrial > Plant litter >... | reverse complement strand
AAATAAACTTGTCCAAAAAAAAAAAAAAAATGAAAAGAAAAAATTAAATTACATGGCGTTGAGCCGTGTAACCTAACCTACCTACCTAACCCTTTCCATCTCTGGTTCCGTCCCCTTCCCTCCCCTTTCCGTGTGCCTCTCGGGTGTGGGCGCCACAGGGTCACAACCGCTCTCACCCACTCTCTCTTGACTAGAATAGACATGGCGTGGCGTTTTTCTATTGAAAAGTGGGGAGTGTCATCACAACACAGCACGACACATGGTGTCATAGGTTTACTTGCGTGGGGTGGGGGGAGTAGTTCGGTAGTAACCTTGGTACCTAAGGTACCTAGGCACTCAGGGAAAAGAGGGTAAAAAAGATTTGCTGTTTATAAAGGCATTTGGAAATAGAGAGATAAAGAGTCAAGACGAAAGAGAGTCTCGGGATTTTCCCCGCTTGCCAAAAACACCCACAAGCTTGGAGAATCGGTTTCCTAGGGCTTCCATGGCCTTCTTGTTGGCCGGGGACGGGGAAACCCCGCGTTTCCGATCCTGTCCGCTGCCGGTCTCCTTATTTATGCTCATCCCCGTGACGTCGTGTGTAACACCGTGTGCAGTATTGTAAACAACGTCATCCTGGGGAGGATTGTCGGCAGCATCGTCCACAGCATCGTCCACGGCATCGTCCGTAACATCCTCCGTAACATCCTCCGTAACATCCTCCGAGGACATCTCTGGGAGCCGACCATCAAGCTGGTAACGCAAAAAGCTACATATCCACTCAAGCTCGGCGCGTTCGGTTTCCGGATCTAGCAGCAGAAGCTTGTTGTTATTATTCGCTTGGGTATTGATATTGGTACTCGCATGCCCATGCGCGGTGGTTGATAATAAAACGGCAGCGCGTCGTTCATCATCTCCCTCTAGCCAAGCCTCCACGTCGGCCACAATCCCAGCGAGAACCGCCTCAGCTTGTTGGGCTGTTTTGCTGGCGGCCCCGGCCCGATTTTCATCCATCCACGCGAGGTTCATCTTCATCTCGATCCAGTGACGACATCGCTCTTGAAGGTCGAGTATGTCTTGGGTTGTCAGAGGGGTCTTGCCGGGCAGAAAGGCCCTGGTCTCAAGTTGGCTGGGGATTTCCTCGTAGGATTCAATGACGACAGCATCTGCTTGGCTTTGAAGGGCTGGAACTCTTTGGTAGACCTTGGACCGGAACAAGGCGCGTTCAAAGTGAGATTCAGCATCGTCAGAGAGTACGGAGCTGCTGGCTCTGTCGTCGGGATGGAAGATGGATCGTGCGGACTGGGTATCCTCTTTTATTTCCTTAAAACGTCGACGTGTGTGCCGAGAGCTGAGGATAAGTTGCGTCATGGTTTCTCTGGAACATGTGCATGTGTGCACAAGTTAGACGCTCGACCTGCTGTTCACATGGAATATCTAGATTACATGCAGCGACGGAAAAGCCAGAAAAAGAAAAAAGAAAAAGAGAGAGAGAGAGAGAGAGAGAGAGAAAAGGAAACTCGGTCCATACTGCTGAAGCGCCATGAGCAAGAGAGTTAAAGCAGCCGTCTGCTTGTGGATAGTCTGTGAGAAGAATTCAATCTCGCCCCGTCGCCATACCGCCTTGATGCTATCGCGGACAGTCATTTTGTTGCTTCCGTCCTCCTCTTCATCTTCATGTTCCCCTAAAAGTTCCAGGAGCGGTTCAACTCTGGCCAGTAGCATATCGAAGAAATCCTTGCAGTCAAGTAGAACGTCATTGGCTTCCTTGGCGTCACGGTTAGCGCCTGGTTGCTTTGTCGGATGGTGGTGTTGGTAGGCATCGCGAATTTTGGAAAGGGCGAGTTGGAAAAGCGAGCCATTGCCCCGCAAGTCCGCGGAGGTTTATATCGGCTCGGTTGAATTCCTCGTAGTATTCAGCGATTGTATCAAAGGCTTTTACGCACTTTGTAACCAGGGTTAGCGTGCTGACTGTAATGCTGAGGGGATCCATAATGCAACGACTCAACGAGATGGTGACCGTGAGCGGAGAGACTGCTGAGGTCTGGTGGGTAGATACATTATGTAAGCTGCATTAATCACGTGTAAAATCTGGAGGCAAAGGAGGGATTACTGTTGCTCGAGTAGGTAGGTCAAACAGATTTTGAGGACAAAACCAAAAGGAGAAAGGCGTGGCTAGCGCACCCCAGCCCGTCTAAAATTCTTCGTCGAGTAGGTATGTAGCAAGCACGACACTTCCACAGCTAAGGCTGAATCTGACACCGTTCCGTTCAGCCATATTGAAACTGATCTCAACCAAAAGCGAGATCTGGAGGGAGATTTCATCATCCCCCGCTGCCAACTCTGTCTTGACCTCCCCATACAGAGCTGGATCCCTTAGCACGTTTGCGAGTTTATAATCCAGGTTAATCTTTCGAGTTTCTAGTTATCTGTTAACCAGCAGCTGCGAGAGTTATTGGGGTCCTGATCAGTACCTCTTGCATTGACGTCACCGAGTCTGGTGGGTGGTGTGTTGCTGTTGGAGACAACGCAAACTACCCTTGAGATATTCCCGCTAAGCGTGTCACGTTGCCGAAAGGCTCTTATCAATTGAAGACTTCGTTGCCCATGTGTGCTGGGGCTGGCAACGTCGCCCTTGTTGATGAGCCATCGGATTTGCTCCTTTGCCTGGCGTTTGCGAGTTCCTGGGTGGATCTGCATGTCCGATAACACATGTCGGAATGGGTCGTACTCTTCACAGTAGGCTACGCCATAATGGTGTTTGGAGCGTATATACTGCTCAGGAAGCTGTCCGATAAGGCCTAGACTATAGATGATCGCGCCTTTGGCTGCCGGTGCCTGGTATCCGCATTCAGGGCTTCGAACAGTGATTCCTGGACCGAGGGCCGATTTGACCTCGTTGAACACATGCGGGGTATACAAAATAGGACCGGATGTGAAAGAACAGCTTGCCTGAGTATCGTGACCAATTCTGTTACTGCTGGGTCAAATATGCTTCTCAAATGTTCGCTGTGCCAGTTTCCCTTAGCTCAATACCATTCAATCGCGCGTCATAGTGGCATGAGGTGGGGATTTCTTACGGTGTCAGCTTTAGAACGCCATTATTGATCCCCCTCGACTCGTCATTCGTATGTCCCACACCACGTGGCAGTTGAAGAGGCCAACCCAGTTTTGAGTGTTTCTCGTCAAACCGCTCCTTGATGCCCTGGAAGCGATCTAATAATAGAAGCCTCAAAACCGGGCCGGGCGCGCCCAGTGGCTGTGCCTGCGCATGTGAGAAAGGTCCGATCCTGGGGCGCAAATCCTCGCTTCCAGCATCCATGAGTTTTTGCCAGTCACCTTCATCAAGCCGACCTTTGAGATGTTCAACAAATGACTTATCGATCGCTTCCCAGCTAGCTTGTTTTCCTAGATATATCACTTAGGATCACGCCAGATCTTGAAAAAAAGGAACTGAATCGGGATTTGATAGCTCACATATGTGCGGTGAAAAGAGACACCTTTCCAAAGTGCACTTTCTTGGAGCCGTGATCAATGGATTCGATACGATATAGGATAGCAGTCTTTTGAGATTTGAGTACAACCAGACGTTTTGGTTGCGGTGAATCTTCAAAAAGATGACTTACAGCGGGGAGAGGGCCATTGAGGTCTTGGCAGAAGATGAAAAAGTCACCCTGCTATGTTGTGAGAATAAAAGCTTGTTTGGTGCTCAAGAATGCGTTGACTTGCAGGCTGGACATCCCATTGGTTCTGAGTCCAAGCTTCCCTTATCGCCCCGACACATGCTGCATCATCGCTGCATACCAGATGGACTTGCTGAAGCGTGGGGAAGTCACTCGGACTAAGCGCGGAGCTGATGGCACGGAAGAAACGGTTGGCTGTTTGAAAGGACCTATGCAGAGAGTCCGGGTAGTTAGAAGCTAGAATGAGAGAGAGAAAGTAGAGGAATTTCCTACCCAGTCTGAAAACCCGTGGCCTCAGCGAAGCCCGACTGTTAGTGTTTCCAGGGAGATAGTTGAAGATGGAGCTCATAACGAAATGAACATTACCATGGGAAAGGTGGCTATCACATCTACAGGAATCTTGTCAAGTAGATGTTTGTCGATTGCTAACATTTCTTGCCGCACGTACACCACGACGTGCCGCAGGAAGTCTTGGGCTGCCCTATCGTGATGTGCCAGAAGGCGGGCCAGCGCGTCCATTCCGAGATCAGAAAAGTGACCCGACATAGGCAGGGCTCCGATGGACCGGGACAGAAAATGAGAGAGGTTTTGGAGTGCTTGATCTCTTCCAGCATCCGTCTCCCGTAATCCCTCCACAAAGTGGTTGAGAACGAAAGAGCCATCACCGATATCATACCCCCATTGCCGAGCCCCGAGGGAGCTTGGCGAATATGATATCCGCGACGGGATAAATTCGTCCGTATTTCGTGGCCAATTTGTAATGACGGAAATCTCCTGTGCTGCTTGGGTCAGATCAAGATCCTGGCGGAGAAGCAGATAACCAGCGGCTAGTTCCTTCTTAGCACAGAATTGAAAGGCTGAAAGAAGACTTCTCGTACAGGTCCACGTGAGGCCAACATCAATTGAAATTACTATGCGTCCCGAGCTAGATACAGACTGTAGAAGACCAAGTTTATCCATCCGTTTCGATTCGTGTTCGGTGATGGCCAAGCCAGGTAGAGGCTGTAGACGATCAAGTTTATCCATCCGTTTCAATTCGTGTTCAGTGATGGCCGAGGCTGGCGTCTAGCACTAGGTGTTGGGTGAAAGACGTGCGAACCTGAGCTGAGATTGTGGTGATGTGCAGGACAAAAGCCCCGCTTTCCACTGTAGGAAGCATGGTCTGGTCGAGCCTTCCTTTACCGTTGGGTTTAATCTACACTAGCCGCATGCAGAAATGGATGGGGAACAGCACTGTGCTGCAGGTGGAGGGCTCGCCGACACAGCCACAAGGCACTCCAACAGCATACAATCCAACCCCTGAAAGATTGTTAGCGTGCGACTTGGTGAATATCGAGGATGGGAATGTGCAGCACATGAACAGTTGGGAAGCTGTTCTGCAGCGGGTTAAGGTAGAATATCTAGGCCTTAATTCCAACATTCAAGGCCTTGAGATATACTCTTCACTGAGGTCTCAAGTTTCCATCACTAACACCCCAAAAATAAAAAAGAATGCCAGGGCAGTTTTAATCCACAGGTTGCAGCCAAGCCATAAAGTACCGCGTGAACAATCTTTCAGGAGTTGGACTGTAGCACCAGACTAGCTCCAGCACCAAGCACATTTCCCAACAGCAAATTCCTTGTCAATTCGTTTGCATCCAGCCTTGACGCTATATCGGGCCATCTGACTAAAAAAAAAAAAAAACCTGCGCTGTTTTGGGAACTGGTGCTGCTACCCATATAGGTCCGTCCTTAGGTAGGTGCCTAATCAGCCCCTGAGTGAGTAATCGTTCTTGCCTAGGTACCTTCCTCACGACGCACTCACGTAGACCGCGCGAGAATGTCGACAGGGCAAACGTTGCAGCTGGAGCGAGACTGCTTCGAGAAGGCAGGCGAGTAAGCCACAGGCGGGTCACAGGCGGGTCACAGGCATGGCGATGGGAAGCAAGTGTTCGTACAAATCAAGTCAAGTCACGGGTAGAGTTGCAGGGTTTTGGCGGCATGTCATAATCGTATTATAACTTGCAAGTACGCAGGCGCGCTACTTCGTAAGGCTAGATATTTGATCCATCTTTCCTTGATAATCCCAATTTCCCATCCATATCCATATTCAATCTGGGTCCTAACCGTGTTATCCCATCCCATTACCATCTCATCCAATTCCAAGCCTGAGTTGTCCAACTTAACCAAGCCATTCCCAAACACCCAGCAAAACCCAGTCAAACCTGCACGACCCTATCGCCCGTCGGAAACGCCACATCATACTCCAACGTCAACCGCACACTCTTCCCGGGATTTAGCACCACATCCCAGCAGACCTCTCCCGCCTTCTTCAGCGTTGCCGAAGCCTTGCCCCAATCCTTGTCCTCCTTTGTGTCCTTTCCGGGGAGACCCGTAGCGACCGCCGTGCCGTTATACATGCCCCTGGGATGCAGGATATCAATGCGAAGTTTCTCGTCCTCTGAAACAGGGACCTGGTCGAGTACCGTGATATTGACAGGCTTACCCGCCGTGGCACGTGTGTTGACGAGGGTGACGGTGCGGGTGTAGACTGAGTTGTCGCCCTTGGTGAAGACGCCCGTGGTGCTGCGCTTGACGTCGGGCTTGGGGTAGGCGACGCGGATGGCCGGGTCAACGCCGAGGCTAAGGGAGAAGGAGTCGCCGGCGCTGCAGCGGGGAAGGGTGGAGCGACCCATAAAGGTGCCATCAAGGGTGAGGCCGGTGGGACCCTTGAGGAGGGTGAGCTTGGAGGTGTTGCGCAGCTTGGCCTTGAGGTAGGCGACGGGCTTGTACTTGGCCACGACCGTGTGGGAGAAGTAGACGTTGGCGAACGAGATGCGTGCCACGCGCTGCTTGGAGGCGGTGGAGCTGGGCTTGAGAGTTTTGGCGTTGGGGAGGTCGTAGGTGGCGGTCAGGCCGGTCTCCTCAAAGGCGGATTCCTGGAAAGACAGCTCGGGCGTGGGCTCGAGGATGGTGTCGCCGTCGACGCCATCCTCCTCCTCTTCGTCGGCGTATTCTCGCGAGATGAAGGATTCGTTCTCGTTCTGGCTCGACGACCCGAACAGACCACCTGCTTTCATGTTTCTAACGGGCACACTGGCCTTGCTCTTCTTCATAGAAGCCAACGAGTTGGACTGGGGGGCGATCAAGGCGTTGCCTGTGTTGGACTGGTTAGCGAGGTTTGCGTCCCTGACAGCATTGGCAGGACCGCCAAACAGGCTTCCACCCGTACCAATATTGTAATTTTGCTCTGCAGGTGCCCCAAAAGCGGTGGCGGCGCCAAAGGGCGTGGGAGCTTGCGGCGCGGCACCTGGTCGAGGGTAAGTTTGTGCAAGTGCAAAGAGGCCACCACCCAACACACCTGGAGCGCGCTGCTGCTGCTGCTGCTGCTGCTGCTGTGCTTGCTGCACCACCGGGTATGCCTGCTGGGCCAAGAACTGGGCAGCGACGTTCTCCTTGTTGAATCTGTTCGACTCGCCGACACCAAAATACTGAGCCCGGGGTTTCTGCGCAGTGTTGGCGATCTGCGAGGCCTGCCAGGCGCTCTGTTGGCTACGTTCTTCACGACTGTCAATGAGCTCGTTCTGAATACCGCCGGTCCACCTGCCGCCAAGTTTCACACGCCATGGCACGAGAATTGGGATCGAATCCTGTAGACCAGAGAAGGTGGTCTGAGAAGTGCTGAGGGTGACCTTGCAGTTAGTCCACGTCTCCGAAGTCATGTTGGTCAGTTGAGCATCAAAGCACAGAAGGGCCGTGTTGGTCGTCGTCGACAGGGCAAGGTCGTAACTTGGCGACCAGAACGCGCACGATGTCACGTAAGATAGCACCAAGTCACAGGTGTAAGGTGTTGAGTCGTCATCCGCGGTGTCTTTCTCAGAAACCACCTTGACGATGTCACTGGCACTCGCAATGGAGCTCCTTCGCGACGACGAGGGCGTAAAGCTAGCGGCATCCAAGGTGATCCGCACCGAGTAGCAATAGCGGGCCCAGAAGTTCTCGCGTTCCTTGCGGATGCGCGTCTTCTCCTTCTGGCGCTCTCGTTCCCGACGTTGTTTCTTTTCCTTGATCTTCGCCTTCTCGCGCTCGATCTTGGCTTTGGCTTTGGCGGCCTTGATCTTCTCCTTGAGCGCTACGCGCTCGAGACGCTGCGCCTCTTCTCGCAGCTCCTTGAGCTCCTTCTCCAGCTGCCGATCGCGAATGGTACCGGACATGTGGTCCCCGAACACCTTTTCACGCTCCTTGCGGTATTGCTCAATGCTGGTTTCGATATCGACTCCCCTCTTCTTGTCTAGGGAGTTGCCGTAAGCATCGAGGATCTTTAACCGGCTGGCGGCACTGGCAACAATCTCCTTGGCGCGTCGCTGCTCATCAACCAGGGCGGTGATCTTGTCGTTCACCTCCTCCAACGCCTTGCTGACTTTCTCTCGCTCGTCTTCCTCGTCCTCATCCTCGTCATCTTCATCATCGGACTCGGACTCGGGGTAGATCTCCTCAAAGATCTCGCGGTTTGGCAAGAGTTCAACGGTAATGTCGGTAATGATGGCTGAGCCGCTACCCTCGACCTTGATCGAGTGCTCGTCGGCGGTGGGAGTTACTCCGATAACTGTGATCTCGTTTGCGCCGGGCTGGTCATGTTAGTGGGGGGTTCTCGGCACCTGGAGGGTATGGGGGGAGCTTACCTTGAGTACCACGTCCTTGATCTCGCGCACCACTTGAGCGCGCGTTGGGAAGAGGGTAACCGACTTGGTTGGGAGGTCGCGAATGCGATACTCGCACTTGTGAGTGTTGTCCATTTTGCTTGCTTGGATCAGTGCAAGAGAGAAACAGTGGAATATGATGGAGAGAAGGTGGATTGCGACTGGAAGATGACATTCCAAAGTATACTTATACTTGAGCTCACAGGACCACCCGGGGTCTGCAATCCAGGAAAGGCATCTTCAACCCCTGAACAGACGCGGGCAACTGTGCGGCTGTCACCGCGATGCAAAGGCAGTGCAAGCCACCAATTTCACGGCGGCCTCAGCCAATGATGATGATGCGGGGGGTGCTACGGGCGCTACAGAAAACTCAGTCATGACACCGCCGATTCCAGGCAGAAGGTGACTCACAATTCTGCGAATTTTACCGTCTCCAATTGGTTATCGCCTCGAAAATCAGGCAGAGAACTCTTGGCAGAGCATTGCCCACCTGTGCGCACGCTAAAATTCCCTGTCACAATTGGACAACGACGATTATCGTTGTCTGCCTTGCGTTTCATCAGAGCTCTATGAGGACGAAAAGAGTCATATGATGGTTCTGCTGAATAATTCGCGTTGGAAAAGAGACCCAATTCCTGCTTTGGGTGACCGGCATCTTCCGAGGTTTGCGGGCAGTGAGCTCTGACGCTTGCCTCTCTTGGTGACCCCTGTCTCAGCGAAGCTTCACGTGTGGGGAAGCTCCCCACGAACGTCATGCCTCCCAACCAGTTTGGGAGCTCCGTTCCAATTCCCAGCCACCGAATTGACGTCGTAAATGCCTCGATCGCAAGGCCTCGATCGTTTCCCAGGCGCACACTCCATCCAAATTAAATCCACAGAACCTTGAAGACCATCTTATCGTGATCCTTACTCCTTTGCCTCCCACTCGAATTGACGCAATGGCGTCCCAAGCCCCCGTGGTGCCGCCTTATGCACCCATCCAACCCAATTCACAGTCATACGATGCCGGAAAGCCGTCCAAGAACTCTTATAAGACCCAGCCAGAGCAGTACCGACCGCCTGTCGATACCTCCTTTCCTCCTCCTCCCGGTGCCACGTCGTCATATCCCCCGCAGTCCTCCGGCCTGACCTTCACGGGCCCGCCTCCCCCGGCCAGCCAGGCCCCGTCATACGCCCCTCCTCTCATGACCGAACATATGCCGGGGCCTGCAATGGGGCCCTCCCTTACTTCGCATAACCTCGCCACCACAACCAAGCCGAGTCTCAAGGACACCAAGCTTGCGACGGAACACTCTTTGCACGAATACATGACCATGCAGCGCAGCCGTTACCGCAAGGACACAGTCGGCATAGAGGAGCGTCTGCGCATCCAAGCCTCGACAGTGCTGGGTGATCTGCGCACCCTCCGGGAAGAGGTGGGAGACATGGTCAAGTCAGCGGAATCCCATCGGTGGCGCCGTTTCATTATTGGCGGGGCCCTAGCGACTTTCATACCGGCTGTGCGTGCCATTTTCCGTAAACCCAGGCATGAGGCAGAGGCGGCGAACGATACCGAGTATGCGTTTCGGCGGAGCAGATCGTTAGTTACTCGTATCCTCAACTCTATGCATCGACCGGGGCTGGCGACGCTAGCGTTCTTTGTGTTTGCGGTCTTGTATGTCTTTCAGAATGAAGTGACGTTGCGGGTGGCGAGGACGGTGTCCAAGAAGTTGAAGAGGCTTAGTTCCAAGGTGGAAAGGGGAGAGGAAGAGATCAACGAGGAGGATCTGAAGCTGTTGCAGGGCTGGAGGTGGAGGATTTTGCTGTGGGGTTAATGTGAGATGTGCGATGTGAGATGAGTGACGAGGAGATGAGTGATGAGGAGATGAGTTATGACCTGACATATTGTTTCTTAACGTAGTTGTTCTTTGGAGTCATTGCATTGATTGCTTTGGGTATACAAGACCCTTTGTTATGTCTCTCTTGTCGTGACAATGGCTGTTGTACATATCCAAATGAAGTCGATGAGGAGAGGTGACTGCGAGTGCCTTGAACATTACACTGTCAGGTTCACATGCTTTTCTGATGTTTCACGCATCTGCCCCACCCCTAGGTATCAGATAAAATTTCGTGGCGTTGAGTACACTGAGATGGTAGCTAGTATATGAGGAATCTTTCTCACTGGGTAATTTGCCTTGACCAAAGCAGTGTGGTCAAGGTGGTAAAGCATGGCCCTGTTCTAAGTGACACGCTACTCAAAGAGACGCTACATATTTTTTTTTTTTTTTTTACCCCTTTTCAATGTCTTGGGTTCGGCCCGTGAGCTCTCACCTCCCTTTTTCTACTCTCTTCTCTTTTACAAAGTAGTGCACAGGTATTCCACCCTTCTTCTCTCAGTCTCGTCATGTTCTTTTCCCAGTCTTTCAGTTTTCTCTTTTGCGTATCGAGTTTCTCTCGCTTGTGGTTCTGCTCGGAAATTTTGGCTGTTTTTTTGGCTTCTGCTCCACTGATGACAAGGCAGCCAGCCAGTGTTTTATTTCTCGCGATATCGCCAACTACAGTGTTACTGTTGTTGCTATTGCTGCTGCGCTGCAAAAAGATGTCGGACAGCCACCACAGTGTCTCCCTGTTGCTGCCAGTTGTTGAGAGAGAAGTGTACATTCTGAAAATGTGAACACGCACCAAACAAAAGGAAAAGAGAAAAAAAGGAACAAAGAAGGGGTGGTAGAGGTTGACCTAGTTGCTGACAGAAAATGCCATGTGCTCATGCTTTGCATACATGCATGCGTCAACAAGACGAATAACATTCTCATGACAGGAGACGGATAGCGCAGGAGGATGACCAAACCATGTTGTAGCATACATATACCCCAACAACCAAAGTATTCTCCATCAAATACAAAGCCCGATTGGCTCAGTTGGTTAGAGCGTCGCACTAATAATTGTCTCCATCAGGACAGTTCTGAAATGCGAAGGTCGACGGTTCAATCCCGTCATTGGGCATTCTTTTTCTCCCTCCCTCTTTTTTTCTTCCCTCTCTCCAGCCCAGAGATTGTTACATTTCCAGACATTCCACCACCCACTTATCCTCTTCTTTTTCTTCTTCTCTCTTCTTCTGTTTGGAGTATTTGCCAGGTGAATGTGCAGCGCGATGACAGTAAAGCTCCCTCGATAGTTACCCTCTTGTCCACGTCAACAACTCAATTCCCATCGTGGGTCCTTATCCCCCAAGGTAAATACTCCACAAAATCATGTCTCGATAAACTCTCCATAAAACATCACACCCTTTGTATTCCGTTTAATTACCATGTTAATCCTACAACTGATAATTCGGCATCAAAAGGCAAAAGGCCAACCGTCCATCCATCCCAACGGCACATATTGTACAATTCACTCCATCTCTCTCCCAGTCATGTCCAGTACTTTACTTAATGATCCATTTCCCGGTACTTCAATGTCCCGCTCTTGTTTCTTCGACAGTCCCATTCCGGAGTGCAGTCAATACCGTTCATGCCCATGCCAATCGATACCCATCCATACATGTACCAATCGCTACCCAGACCCAACCATCCAAACATCCACCCGGATATTTACACAGAACTGATTCATGTCCATGGCACAAGCCCAACAGACACAGAAAGAAAAAAAACTAAGTCCTCCACCCCCAATCCCTCACATGCTCTCTATGCGCAAATCCCACCCTAGCCTGCAAACCTAACCCGACCGCCTCGCCACCTCCCCACCCACCTGTTCTCATCGCTCCAATCGCAAACACCTCTCCGCCCGTTCCGTAATCCCTCCTCCTTCTTGATGGCTTTTCCCACGCTAAATGGAACCCCATTGTCACATGCAGTCCATCCCGGAAATAAGCATGTAGATCTCGCGTGCTCTGCCATTCTGCGCCGCGGCCCAGCAGGCCAAAGATATTCCCGTCGGCGAGAAGGGAGGCAAGACTAGCGATGGAGGTGGGGCTTCTCGGGAGGATGTTAGCCTTTGGCATGGCGAGCCAGGAGGCAGCGGATGCGACGAGAACAGAGGCAAGTAGAGCCTGGAGGATACGTGTGGTGGGCATATCTTGGACGATGCGGCGGGCGGCGCCAGAGGTGAGAGAATTCACGGTGAGGCGGGCGGGGAATGGTTCCCCGGCAGAATCGGGGAGAGCGCGGCGGGAGAGGGCGGAGACGGATTGCGTGCGGATGAGGCGGTGTTGGCGCGTGATGGCGTCGGAGATGGTTGATGACAAAAGATCAGAGAGGGGAACAGCAAGGCGGGAGGAAACGAGGGACATGAAGAAGGGGTCCAGGAGGTGTGGGGTGTTAAGGGAGATGAGGTCAGCGTAATTGAGAGTGCCGTCGATGGCGATGGGCACGGTGGTCACGCTGGAGCCATCCGGGGTGGGTGGGTTGGATTGGTCAATGTCAAGGGCAGGGCCGACGAAGCGGACGGCCACGTTGAGCTGCTGCATGGTTTCGTTGCAGGTGAGTGCTGAGAGGCTGCGGACAGTGACTTGGTTTGTCCCTGCGCCCTGGAACTGCCCCCATACCCAGATCCAGCGAGAGAGTGTCCCGTTGGAGGTAGCCAGGGGTTTATAGGTGCCAACACCGAAAAATGCATTCGGATCGAGGGGGGCGCGCCCTGCATTGATCTCGTTGGCGGTATACCCTGTGTTCACCGTAATGGTATTGTCCTCAGGGGTCAAGCCCCCAGCCGCTGCAGGGAGAGTCACCCGCATTGGGTTGCCACTCCCAGAGAACCCGGCTTGCGATGATGCCGCCATGTTGAGGACCACCTCCGACTGTTGAAAAGTCCGACACGCCAAGTTGGGCCGTACCGCCGGAATGGTCGCCGAAACAATCACATCATCTGGCAGATCACGCATCCCCTCAGGAACACCAGCCAGAGAAAGTGCCGGGAACGCGAAATCTCGAAAAGTAAACCCAGGATCCGACACATTCCCGTTCAACACCAGCGACGCCAGAACCGTCCCATTCTGACAAGTAGTGCAGAAACCCGTGTCATTGATGCCGACCTGAACAAATTGATCCCTTGCCACCAGCTCACACGATGCCGTCGTCGGTACCGTCGCCGCCGTGAACAGCGTTGTTGCAAACAAGGCAAACAGTGCCGACAAAAACGCCGCAACACTGGATCCTCCTACCGAGAGGTTTCGTGATCGCGCCGCCTCGTAGATGACCATGGGTGGCGACTTGTCCACCAAGTTGAGGGCAATGGTCTGCTCGAAGGGAGCACCCCGAATAAGCGCCGCATACGGTGCAAGAACCCGCACCGCAAACCCTGACTGGATGAAGTATAGGGCGAGATAAGCCAGAATTGCGGCGGGCAGCACCGTCCACAGCAGATGGCGTGTGTTTCCACCGGAAACATTGTCGAAACCGCCGTTCTTGAACGATGCCTGCAACGTAAAGTCCAGACCAATGATAATGCCAATCGTAACCAGCAGTCCGGCCAGCCTGAGTATCGGATGTAGCAGGGTAGGGTAAGGATATCGGTCCGATGGCTCGACATATGAAGGCGCTGTCTCTGGCGTGGCATGGGTGCTAAGGATCTTGAAATACCCCTTCCCAGCCGCCGAGTCTGCACGCTCGTAGGGCTCAACGCCAGAATAATACTCTCCACCGAGAAGACGCTCCCTTAGCAGCGCCTCATCGCCTCCACCGGTTCCTCGCAGTGTCTGCAGCAGCGGTCGGCTATTGGCAATAAGCGCTGCTGTATCCATGATAGTACCCGGATCGCGTGGCAGGAATCCATTGCGAGGGACGAGAAGAATGGCTGCCACAGTAAGAAACGTGGCCACGGCGAGATGCGTGACGATTAACTGCGTAACCGCAAAGCTGACCATCAACTGCTCATCCGACACCGCCGCCGTTGCCGTCGTCTGCGTTGAGATCGGGTGCATCAGCGCGCGCGAGGCCAACAGCGGGACATACTGCTGGAAGTAGTCGCCGACCACATCTTGGAGAATGGCCGGGTCAAGGAGTGCATCAGGGGCGATGGGGATGCCCGCAGTTCGGAAGCGGAAATCCAAGGCGAGGTTCATGACGGCGTCAACGTTGACCACGCCAGGCTGATAGAACCACGGCGTAGTATCGTCATATGTCTCGGCGAGCTCGTTTCGAAACGACGCAAAGAAGGCGTCGGCAATTCCACAGGCCTGAACATTTGCCAATGCTCGATCCTGCCCCTCAGCTGCGCGGTCGATGCTCACCAACAGCCCGTCTTTCTTGGTCACATCGATTCGACTGACTGAGTAGGTTGGCTTGCAGATCAGCGCTGCTGAGCGAGGGATGGACCCGTTGACCGATAGATTCCCCGAAGTCACGCTGTTGGGGAGTGGGCGCGGGTTGAGCGTTTCGGTCCCAAAAACCACCACGACTCTCTGATCCGCAACGCTCGTAGAATTCCCACACGCTCCCTTACCAAACCTCGCAAAGTAGAGTGTCTGGTTCGCCGGGCTTGTCGCTGGTCGAAGGAAGTTGGCCCCTGCCACCGGCATGGTGACATTACACGCGCTCGTGACAAACGACGTGTTAAACTGCTGCGCGTCGGTAGTCGACTGGACGCCTCCCAGGACCAGTCTCGCGACCTCACACTCCAACCCGGCTGACAGCCCATCCACCGTCGCCCTTACCTCACTCCCGGCCGGCAGATTCCCACCAGCCACAAACTGCTGATACGCAAACGTCGTTGACACCCCATCGGGAAACAGCAAATCCTCCTGCTGCAGCCCCAACATGGTGTAAAACGCCAATGGCCCCGAATTCGCCAGTCCCGAGCCATTCGTGACAAACCCTGTCGTCAGAGTCACCGGTACGCTCCTGCTCGCTGTATCCACCAAAGTGAGATACATCAGCCCCGTCGACACCACCACTAGCAACTGCAAAAACAACCCCACCACCCCCGTCGTCAAGACCACCCAATCCCGATTCCCCATCGCCTTGGCGATACTGCCAAAGCTCGTCATGTCCACATAATCCAGCAGCAATGTTCTCTCCACCTCTTTCCCTTGGGAAGGGGAAGTTAGCCTTAGCCACGGCGCCGCCATCTTCGCCTGGTACTCGACTCTCGACCAACCCACCACCAACAAGATGAGCACTCCTGTCGGCGTCAACCGCCACAGGTAGTGTCCCGCGGTGCTGACTTCCAGCCCGCCATTCCTGCGCGAAAACTCTAGCAGCGCTTCAAGACATATCGCGAGTCCGGCAAACGCTACCGCAAAGGCAGTTAGGATCTTGCGCTGCAGGTAAAACGGGCGAAAGGGCATAGGGAGGTCGATCAAGTTGGTGGGTTTTGTGTCTCCTGCTCCGGGGACGCCTCCAGGGAGGTCCAGTTTGGGATGGGGCGTGGATCGGTCGCTCCATTGGCTTGTGCTGGTGGGTGACAAAGTTCCCGTTCCGGCGTTAGGGTTTGCGGCTTTTTGGGAAGCCGAGTTTGAGGGGCTTAGTGAGGCAGAAGAGGTGCTGGAACTGGTACTGTGGTTGGGGGTTTTGCGGGGGACGCTGAAGGAGGCGATGGAGCCCGTGTAAGGCCGGTCCGGTCGTCCGGCCGATGCTGATGTTGCTGAGCGGTCTGGGTTGGTGCGGTCGAGGCCTTCGGTCCGGAGGCGGGGGGGCGCGGGTGGCCTGGGAGGATTATTGTTGTTGTTGCTACGGCGTTGTTGGAGGGAGCGGGAGAGGTGGGCATATTCCTGGTAGGACATTTTGAACTCTTGTTTGTCTCTCTCCGCCTCCGAATATTTCCTGCGTGTAAGGTATCCCCGGGGCGCGTCTCCCGCGCGCCTCTCTCTCTCTCTCAAAACTCTAAGCGTAATTCGCGGCCCTCACCTCGCGCCTTGTCATGGCGAGAGTATATGTCGTTGTGGATGATCAAGTCGACGCGAACGGCTCAATCGGTCGCAATTAGAAGAGAAGCGCCTCCCGGAGGGCCAACAAGAAGAAAACGAAGGAAAAGAAAGTACTCGGTACTCTCCAAAGATTAGGGCGTCGTCAACGACAGAGATGGGACAACAAAAAAAAAGTGGAGAGGAAGAAAATCCCGGGAGAATCCAGTCCTCCTTCTCACAGCGGGCAAAGACTACTCAAACTCGACCTCTGGCAAAAAGGGGCCAAGATTCGTCCATGAATGATCGTCGAGATTGTCAGAGTAGACGAGCAGAACGAGCTGGAGTAATACTAGACGACCCCGTAAAAAAGCAGGCGGGGACACTTTCCCTCTCCTCCCACCTCTTCCAGAAACGATCAGATCAGACCAGACGGGCAAAAAAAGCTGCTTGCTCGCAACAGCTACAGCTACAGTAGCAAAAAGCCCGCACCCAGCGCAAACCTGCAAAGGTACACACCGCGTTTCATCTCTTTCCAAACCACATCTCCAAGGCTGGTACCAGAACAAAAGACGTCAAAGATACGGCGGGAACTTGCGGCACCCCACTTTCCCTCGGTTGTCGCAGGGGGAGCCCCAGCTCCTTCGGCACTTGCTGATTGGCCCATCTCATTTACCCATGACCCGGCCAGGGAGCTCGTCTGGATCGCGTCTCAGATCGTGTGCCAAGCATGCGTTCAGGGGGGACCGTGCCACCCTCTTGGTTTCCCTCTTGCATGATGTGAGTTGATTCGCCCCCGATAAATGGCTTTAAAATCTGAAGGTAGCAGGGTGGATAATTTAGTTAGTTTTGGCGAGGCTGTTGTTGGTTCGAGCTGTGCCGTTGAGATTTCACTGGGTGGCACTGAGTGAACTGTTCCACAGGTGGTTCATGTTCCTGAGCTGGGCGAAAGTTAGCGCAGTGCAAGACGACGCCGGCAGTGCCCTTCCTCTGTCAACACGAACATTGCCGGGCCGTCCCACGTCAGGGGTCAGGGGTCGAGCTTTGAGCGTTGAGCAACGCCCGCGCGCTGGTATCGCATGTGTCGCCTGCGGGCATTGTCGCCTCATGCCGGCACCGCCCAACCGATTTTCTGGGGGCGGAGATCATCCGTGGCTCCAGTCACTCCCTCTGACACAGAACGGTTCGACTACTAACCCACGCCTCGCTCTCCGGTTGCTCCGGGACACTGGGTCTTACATGATCGACATGCCTAGAACGTGCAATACTAAAGTCTAATTGTCCTGCCCTCTATCGATGCCGAACTACCGTACCCATCATCGGCGAACTCAAAATCATGTGTCCCCTAGCTCTTCTCCTTGTCCTCCTTGAGGGATACTATCCGATTGAGGACGATCTTATCATCAGTAGTGTCCGAATCCATAGCCTGTGCACCATGTTAGCTCTTCAGTGGGAGACATATCCAGCACCCGGGCCTACTCACAAAATATGCCACGCGCATGGCCTGGAAACGGACCGATTCTGGGCCTCCCTTGCCTAATTTGTCTTCACCGGCTGCCTCTGGCCAAGGAGCCCGCCGCCTAACCTCATCAAACCCAGACTCGATCCGGGCATCGGGGTAAACAACCTCGCTCTCGGGATTTAGGTCATTCAGGTAACCCCCCTCTGCCGAGGCCGGGTTTTCCGACTTAAACAGCTGGTTGTAGATGCGGACCTCACACTTGCGTGACCCTGATCCCTCATCCCCGACCCACTGGATATAAGTCTTGGGCTTCTTGGTCTCACGGTCATAAACGGCGCGAATCTCAGTCACCTTCCCGCTAGCCTCGTCCTTGGTGAAGGACGTCGCCTTGATGGGGAAGGGCGCATTGAGCAATCCCACCGTCTTACCCGGAGCCAGACGGAAATAGTCTTTGCTATCAACCTCGCGGAAATCTGTTCTGTCAATGTAGACTGTCTTTGTGAATTTGATGGTGTGATCTCCCATGGCCGGGTTCTTGGGCGAGAAGGGAACGGTAACTTCGGTCTCCTCTGCGTCTTCGATGACTACCGGGACAGGATCAAGGACCAGCATCAACCTTGGCACGGTACGCTCGAGATACCTCCGAATTGTCTGCTCGAAGCGGGCAATCTGGATGATGCTGTTGCTGGTCGTGACGCCGAGTTCGTTAACAAACTCGAGGATGGCTCCCGGAGGCACACCTCTGCGCCGCACTGCGATCAAGGTATAAAGACGTGGGTCATCCCAACCTCGCACGTATTTCTTGTCTACTAATTCCTTGAGCTTGCGCTTAGAGAGCACGGTCCCAGAAATGCTGAGTCGGCCATATTCGCGCTGCATGGGCTGGAATTCGACGAGTTGCTGGTTCAACCATTCGTACGAGACCCGAGAGAGGATGAATTCCGTGGTGCAAAGAGAGTGTGTGATGTTTTCAAAACTGTCACACAGACAGTGAGTGAAGTCGTACGTTGGGTAGATCCTCCACTTGTCGCCCGTCCTGTGGTGGGGCTTGTCTAGGACGCGGTATGCGGCGAGATCCCACATCTGAGGATTTCCATCCGTGATCTGCGGCAGTTAGTATCAGGAGCACAAAAAGCGGGTAGACGGAACACACATCCTGCTTCATGCGCAAAAAGGCTTCCCTGGGCTTGTACTTGCCATCGCGCATGGCTCGAAATTCGGTCAGGTTGAATTCGGGAGTCTGGTCGGCATGTTTGCACCGAAATCGTGGGCTAGCCCCCTTTTCGCCGCCTCGCTGAAGCTTCATCTCCTCATCTGCGTCGGGTGAGCCTCTTTGCCCTGGCGTCCACCAACAGCTACGTACCATTGCAGTAGCAGACATAGGCCTTGTCCAACCCAATCAATTTCTCTGCCAAGTCGTACAACTTCTGGAAATTGTCTGACGAGTACGTGATGGCATGTGGGGAGAAGCCCAGCCAACGTACCATATCCTCGATGGCGGTGAAGTAGATTTCTTCTTCAGCCTCCGGGTTTGTATCGTCGTACCGCAGGTAACTGTCTGGTCAGAACATTTTCTCGAGTGTCCGTATAAGCCGACACCTACCAATTACCCCCGTGATACTTGGCGAACCCAAAGTTAACTGCGATAGCCTTGGCATGGCCGATGTGAAGAAAGCCATTGGGCTCCGGGGGGAAACGTGTCACGACCGGTTTGACGGGACGTTCATTGTAGACTTCGTTCAAGAAACCCTGCTTGAACATGGCCTGGGGATCCAATGGCGTGTCTTCCGTCTTCTCCTTTGGCTTCTTAGGCGCAGCTTCGGCTGCAGGCTTCACATCTTTGGCCTTGTCCTTCTGGGCGGCTTTCTTTGCGCGCTTGGCTAGTCTCTTCTTCAGCTCGCCCTTGGATACCCACTCGCCGGTTTCCTCATCGAGTTGGAGTTTCGGGGCATTATCGGCAGCGGCAGCAGGGGCTGGCTCTTCGAGATTGAGTTTCGCGGTCGCGTCTGATACGGCTTCAGCCATTGTGGCGCGGTCGCGTGGTCAGATCAAATTGACCGATTGTCGATTCCGCAGGTTTGTGTAGGGTCAGTTATGAGGGATTTCAAGAGGCGAGCAGAGAAAGAGTATGAGAAAAACAGGAGGACAGGACAGTCCACCCAGTCGGGATGACTCAAAGCTCAATCGGGCAGAATTCTGGAGGGGCACAACGGAGGAGGGGTGGAAAGCGGGCCGTGCGACAGGGATGTCTCATGTACGATAAGATAATGATAGCACGTCTTGGCGCTCCCTGGCAGCTGGTTCTTGCCATGTCCCTATGACTTCAACGTTTGTAAACCACAGAAATTGAGAGATAATTTGTATGGTTGAGCCATTTTTGGAAAGTATCGTCGGCTAAGAAGCTACCTGATTTAATCACTTGGTCTCCTTTCCACCATCCATGCTGTTACGCACAGTTCGCAACCCAATTCGCAATTCTTGGAGGGGCACGCCAAGCTCCCTCAACACCCCGCTTTCGTCATACAGCTCTGCCATCCCAACTGCGAACACAGCCTCGTCTTCGAGGCATTTCTTCCCGCTACAAAAACCCACCGGGAATCACGGACGTAAGACTTTTAGTATTGGTCGTTCTAGTTTGCTACTATTTCACGCAAGTCACAACCCCTGGCGATTGCGAAGCTATAAGAGACCGACAACTTCCCTCCATCCCTGGCCCGCTTTCCATCTAAGCCTTCTCAAGTTCTTCTTCTTTTCATTGCCATTCACAACAAAATCCACCAAGATGACCGTCATCGACGCAGACGACATCCCTAGCCTCTCGCTTCTCTACAAGCTCGGGAAGCTCAAGGCTGCCGACCCCTCCCAAAACCCCCCGCCCACCATCCTCGGTCCTTCCACGCTGCCTTCTCCCTCCAAAGCACTCAACGACCGTATCGCCCTCGTTCGCGGAGACATCACCACCCTCGGAGTCGATGCTATTGTCAATGCTGCCAATAACTCCCTCCTCGGTGGTGGCGGCGTCGATGGCGCGATTCACCGCGCGGCGGGCCCTGGCCTTCTCGAGGAATGCCGCCGGCTCAATGGCTGCGCCACGGGTAGCGCCAGAGTGACCGACGCATACCGCCTGCCTTGCCGCAAAGTAATCCACGCGGTTGGCCCGGTTTACTACGAGAGAAAAGACGCGGACTGCGAGCGCCTCCTCAGCAACTGCTATGCGACCAGCCTGAACGTGGCGGTTAACAATGAGTGCCGTTCTGTGGCGTTCAGCGCGCTTAGCACGGGAATCTACGGCTATCCGAGCCGTAAGGCGGCAGCTGCTGCACTCGCTACTGTTAGGAATTTTTTGGAGAAGCCGGGCTCGCTCGAGAAGCTGGATAAGGTGGTTATGGTGACATTCGAGATGAAAGATTGGGACGCGTATACTACGATGTTGCCGTAAGTTTCATCCTCTTCCCTCTTTTGGTTTTCTCGGTGCTAACAAGCTGTTCCTAGGTTGTTCTTTCCTCCAGTTCCCGAACAGCCGAAGACATCGACGGAGGATACCTCTTCTGGGAACAAGAAGGACGCCGAGGATGAGGCGAAACTTGAAGCTGAGGCTCAGGCTGTGGCCAGCGAGCTGCCGAGTCCCCCCAAGGCTGATCCGGACGATTTGGAACATGTGGAAAAGAAGCAGAAGCCCAATGAGCCGTGAGCAGGATATAATGTATTGGCAACGGCGTTATGGTTGGCAATAGGGCGTGGGCATGGGTAATCAGAAAGAACAGAACGAGGCTTAAGCAGGGAGCAGGGTCAGGAAATTATAACCGTCCACTAGTCAATATTTGCTATGACAAGTGCTCAAGCTAGAATGGTCAGAGAGTGGTGACTTTTTTTCCAGTTTTTCTGTCGCAGCCCGAGAAAAGGCGTGTAGGGTCCGAACAGCCAGCACATGGATCCAAGATAGAGAGTCCAGAGTACCAGTTGGTTTGTCTTCTGAGGCGAGACTTTGCAAACAGAATGCTTAAAGTACGTATCAGATTCGCATAATAAAGTCGATACTCCAAGCAGCCCCTACTACCTACCCAAGTGCCTACCTAGTCAAGCAGACGGAGAGAGAGAGAGAGAGAGAGCAATAACAAAGGTAAAGCATCCGCAGATCCAGGACCGAATACTAAACTCTTCTTCCTCTTCCTCTTACTCCTCTTCCTTACCCATAACAACTCTGGTAACATTTTTTCCCCCCCTCTTTTGTTAGGTTTTGTGAAACATATAAGCCAAACCCATCCATCCATAAAATAAACTCCATCAACTCCATCAACCCTGAACTCCTGAACTCCTGAGCCTCTGAAACCCCGAGCCGCTGAACCTCCGACCGGACAGCTGCCTGACGTATATGCCGAAAAGGTCTAGTCATCCCTTGGGGATGGGGGATGGGGATGTGCATATCACGGTCATGGTGGCGGCTACCTTACGCCAGTAAACTGTCCTTGACCCCGACCTTGTCCCCGACCCTGACCCTGTCCCTGAGTTTGACCCTGAACCTGAGACTGACCTCGACCCTGTCCTTGACCTGGCTGTCCCTGTCCCTGACTTGGCTGTCCCTGTCCCTGAGCTTGTCCCTGAACCTGAGCTTGACCCTGAGCCTGCACTTGAGGTTGCAACAACGCCCTCTCGCGTTCCATCTTCACCCTTTTTATCCGTTCATCCTCCTTCTCCTGATATTCCCTCAGCAAATTCTTCTCCCCGAACATGCGGTCAAACTTTCGCTTGAGAAGCGATGTCTGCGAGTCCAAGCTTGCCGTGGCTGGGGTGGAGAAACCTGTGCCAAAGGGCGAGTAGGTTGGACCCTGGTCGGGTGCAAAGGCAGTTTGGCTTTGCTGATTCCAGCCAGGGTTTTGTTGTTGTTGAAAGATACTACCACCACCTGGGACTGGAGTTTGTGGTTGAAGAGAAGTAAAAGGACTAGGGATAGCAGGCTGGTCAATGACGGTAGCAGCGGGTCCCGCGGAGCGGGGAATGTTGCTGGGGAAGCCGAATTTGTGAACGTTGTTGGGCGTGGTGGTCGGCGTGTCGATACCCAGATTTTTGAGCAGGGGCAGGTCAATAGCTGAGATGGGGGCTTGCGAGGAGGCCTGCGAAGAACGAGAATGAGAAGCTGCGTCAATGGCCCGGTTCAGAGCATTAAGCGTCCAGGCCGAGGCTACCCGAGGGGCAGCCGGTACGGATGGCCGGCGCACTGTTCTGCTGTTCAGAATGGCGGCCAGATCATCAACACTAGTCTGCTTCAGAGCTTCTCTACTCTTGCCCAAGATTTCCAGACACGCTTCGGCCACTTCTCGCAGGTAGGGGGGCATGAGCTGCATCTCTTTGATGGCGAGCTTCTCATACTTTTTCGACTGTCTCTGGAGGGCGCCCGAAGATACCGTGGTGAAGTTCTCCTCGGTCAGGTACAGGGAACTGTCCCCGTTCTGCCCCATGAGGAGGGCCGTCCGATCATAGGCGTCAGCCAAGGTGGTGAGCCTTTGCGGCAACACGGTGAGCACCTCGGCATAGTCGTTGGAAGCAAGGCCGTACGCCGCAAGCGTGCGGAGCACCCAGCTGCACAGCTGTGCCAGGTCTCTGGCCGGAGCAGCGTACAAAAGGTTCATTCGCTTCTGAAAGGCGAGGCCGTGCCTGTACCAGATGACGAGTCGATATTGGGGCTCGAGCCGCAAGTACTCGACCACGTAGTGCTGGCAAAGGCGTATATACTGGCTCAGATGCCTGATGGCGTCCATGACACTGTCGATGAGAACCCTGACCTCGTTTACCAGCGTCTGCCTTGGGGGAGCCTGAGTCGGCGCATGTGCCACCTCGGTGGCCCAGGCCGCGACAGTGTCGGATCGCGTGTTGCAGGTCTGGATCTGTTCTCTCCACTTGACGTCGTGCCACCTCCACAGTCTCTTGTGTTGAATGCTCCAGCGCTTCCGGACCCAAACGTGCCACACACTCTCATGTTGCAGGTGGGCAATGTACTGTGCGACCATGGCCTGGCCGGCAGCATTCAGAACACCGCAGGCACGCCGCATGTAGGTGCATGCGCTCTTGCCCAGCCACCTCAGCAGGTCCTTGGGTCTCATCCACGACGGCTCGACCATTACCTTGGGGGGCTGGTCAAGGGCGAGATGGAGAGAGCGCCGGCCATACTTGAGGAATTCCCCACTCCAGAAGCTCTTTTGAAAAAACCTCGCAATCTCAGTCATTTGGAAGCATGAATACACCCTGTCCAGGGGGAACGGCGGGTCCATGAGCTTGAAATCCGTAAACTGGCGGGGGTAGGGGTTGGCTGACGGCCATTCCAAAAGGGCGTTATCGAGCACGTGTAATAGGAACCAGGGAAACATCCCAAGCGCAGGCTGAGGCGAACTGTGCACGTTGCCGCCGAAAAGCGTGTTTTCAAAGGCGAAACCCATCTCTGTCGATGGCTCGTCTCTCCAGTACGGCTCAGGCGAGGAACGGATGGCAAGAGCGTCGAGATTTTGAAGCAAACCCGCCTTGTTGAACATGGCCGCGTCCTCGGGGTAGAGTATCGGGAGATTTTTCGATGGCTTGAAAAATACGGCCGCGCGGGCTTCCAGCAAGCCATGCTATTTATTTTCCCAATCCTGTTAGTGAGTGAGCCGCCACCATGGGGGGAACTCAACGTACCGCGAGTTCGTGCAGCATGATGCATGCGAGTGAAAAGGAAGCAACTGCTTTCTCGGCCTTTGTGAAGTCATCCACCAGCAGTGGCCATATCGCCTCGGCCGCAATCTCAATTTCAATCACCCTGCTGGTTGGATAGTTGACTGAAGTCATTCCCCATGTCACGGGGTTCCTCATGCTAAAGTCCGGATTCTCGCATGAAAACTGGAAGCCCGTCGTGACCTCCCAGCAAACATGTCCGTTGAGGTATTCTTCAATGTGCCTCTCTGACCGGTATCCCGTGGCTTGGATCGTCTGTAGCAGCGTCGAGAGAGCCGGCTCATTGATTCCGGAGCCGTCATACACGCAAACAAGCTTCCCTGGCCGCGGTTCCGCCACCGTCTGATGGCGTTCATAGTTGGCGTCTTCGGACCCTTCAGGGGCCCAGAGCCTCGGGTCTCGTTGATCGTCAACTATGCGTGTTGTATAAATGTCCAGTATGGCCTGCCACAACGGAGGCCTCGAGTTCAAGATGCGCGTGACCAGCTGCAGCGCTGGTTGTATGGCGCACCAGAATAAATCGTCGCCCTGCATGGAGCTCATGTGCTGTATCAGCCAATTGAAACGGAGCTAGGGAAAAAAAAGAGCAAGGAAGCCAGGGTGTCATACCGCATGATACTCGCCACGCCTGCCGCTAAGGTTGTACAGGTACCGTGGGGATGCCTCTTCGCCCCCCCTGTGGCTTGGAGACCGCCATTTGTCTTTTTGGATAAGTCTATGTCACGGGTTAGTAGCCCTACCTAAGAGGGACGGATAAAGGTGCGGGTAGACAGACGGGTGAAGCGGCCCGTCGAGATCCGAGTTGAAAATGAGGTCTTCGTCAAGTGTGTGATACAGGTTTCGGAGTCTCTATGTGATTCCCCTGGTTAGTTTAGTGTCTCAACCTCATGAGATAGATAGATCGGGGCAGGTTCCTGCCACGAACCTCGTCGGTCGTTTGCCCCCTCATAAAGACCCTCTGCCAGTCTTCGTCGCCAACCATGTTCTCATGCAGCTGTCTCATGGCTTGGCGTACCTCCAGATTTTCCTCGCTCACCGGAAATGCTGGGTTAATGAGGGCTTGGAAGTCGGCTAGCGACGCGAAGTGGGCGAGATCCCGGTGGTCAATGTGCCCTTTACGCCCGCTCGGCGTCTCCATCTCCCTACTCAAGCCGATCCTCCGTGTGTCGGACAGTGGCGGAGACATCCTTGAACGGCCCTCGCTGACGTCGGGGTTCATGCCGTACCGTTTAGCCCAAGGAGTCGGATTCTTGGCTTGGTCCTTGGCGAGGATGGCTGGACGCATTCTCATGGTAATATCTCTTCTGAGGTACCGCTTCTCTTCCTCGCTCCAGCCCCCCTTTGGCTTTACCACTATCGTCCTCTCATCGTCCCAATCTGGCGCCGTCCAGGGCGGTACGTAGGCGACATATACATATTGTCCGTCCAGAGTTGTCTCAAGATCGGGCGGGGGTACACCTCCATGCTCGATTCTCCATTTCTGTCTTGCCTTTCCCTCAAGCTCGAACTTGACTGTTTTCCTCACATGTTCAAAGTCGTAATGGACCGCCGGAAAGTCTGTCACATAGTCATCAGTGAGGACAGAGTCGGTGGAGGAGATGTACGTATACGGATTTGGATTAGCCATGACGATATTGGGAGGCCAGTCTGCCGCACCTTGCTTGGTCCAAATTGTCATGTTAGTGTCAGCCTTTCCAGAGCTTTCGCCTGCAATTATATGCGACTGACCGGCAACAAAGGCTACCTAGTAAGGGGGTACCTACCTTTCTGAGTTGTGATACCGTTTCCGGCGTGAAAGAAGTTGGGGGATAAAGGCAAGCTTGAAAATGAAGAGCTGAGAGCTGAAAGCTTTGAAGCATGCACTGTGGGAAAAGACGCGTGCGACGATGCGAAAGTCACTGCCAGTTCAGAAAGCTGCGAACAAGGATAGGGTCACTCTCTATCGATCTATTGTGTCTGATATTCTCTAGAACAACTCTCGATCCATCCTCCTTGGTATCTCCACCCCGTCCAGCCAATGGACACTCTTGGACCGACCATCCGAGGGTCTCCAGTCCTTGGAAGGTCAAATCCATTCCAGTGGCAGACGCAGATACGTCTTTCATGTGCGATTCGCGAGAGGCATTAGAAATCTCATAACATAACAAAAAAAAACCGCAATGCTAAGCCATGCAACCGAACCCGAAAAACAGCTTTTGATATCCGAGGCCAAAAAATGAAACAAGCATGAAATGTCTTCTGATCCAACGAGCCAATCAGTCGTCCTCGTCGCTGAAGACCTATGTCAAAGTTAGTCATTATCTTGGTTGCCCGAGGAAAGACAAAACGTACCTCCTCGCCACGCTTCCGGCGAGCCATACGCTCCTTCTTCTTTTTCCGGGCCTCGGAGCTGGTAAGCTTGGCCTTCTTCTTGGTCGACACAATTTTGTTGCCCATGGCGTCGAATTTCTCCTCTTCACCGTCGTCATCCTGCTTGAGGCGGGGGCCGCTGCCCTGGCCCTGCACCCAGTTGTGACCCGAGGGCGTCATCTTGCCGTCCATGACAGCCCAGACTTCCTCGGTGAGATCCTTGGTAAACTCGGCACTGTGGGTAATGATGATGACACCACCCTCGAACTTCTTTAGGGCCTTGGACAAGGCACCGAGAGAGTCACGGTCGAGGTAGTTGGTAGGCTCGTCCAGGACGATCAAGTGGGGACGTTGCCATGAGCAGGCAGCGAGGACGACTTTCACACGCTGACCACCAGACAGACCGCGCATGCGCGAGTGAGAGACCAGTTCAGCATCGAGGCCGAAGTTGGCGCAGTGAGTCTCGATCTCCTTGCGGACCAGCGGGCGGAACTGACCAGAGGCGAGAGCCTCCTTCATATCAACGTCGGCGACCATCTTTTGGTGAGAAGCAAGCAGCTCATTACGGGGCAGCCAAGCGTTGTCGGCAGTCATCATGGGAACCCAGCGCTCATTCTTCATGCCAATGTTCTCGCCCAGAGCGAACGAGCACTCGTACTCGTACGAGTTCTTGAACTTTCTGCGACCATGGATGCCAATGACGCGACGCTGGCTGCCATCGACACGGAAGACCTTGTCCATAGCCTTCTCATCAGCCTCGGTGATGATCTTGTTGGCGCGATCCATTGTCTCACGATCCTCGCCCGTCTGGAAACGCCATTGAATGTACTCGGAAGGAGTCTTGTCCAGGTGGTTATCAATGTGAGCGAAGGCGTGCTGCTTGATGTAGGCGATACGAATGTTCTCGTGTTGATAGATCTCACCAGCGGTAGGGATAAGCTCACCAGTGAGAACGTTGATGAGCGTAGACTTGCCAGCACCGTTGGGACCAATGACGGCAATACGCGAACCGAGCGAGCACTGGAAGCTGATGTCGGTGATCTGGGGCTTGGCAGTGCCAGGGTACTGGAAGCTCATCTTGCTGGCACGCAGAATGGCCTTGGCCTTGGTCTTGACACCCTCGAGGAAACCAGGCTCGGGGAAGCTAAACTCCATCTCGGAAGCGCCCAGCTCGTAGTACGACTTGGCAGCCGGCACGCGCTTGACAAACTCCTTGAGGTTGCCACGGTAGCGCTTGAGCTTGAAGCGTTCGTAGTGGACAATGTGCTGGCAGACATTATCGAGGAACCCGCTGTCGTGAGAAACAATGATGGAGGTGCAGGGCGAGTTGATGAGGTAGTCCTCGAGCCACTTCACGTTCTTCACGTCCAGATGGTTGGTGGGCTCGTCGAGAAGCAGGATATCGGGGGCTTCGAAGACGGCACGGCACAGAGCCAACTTCATCTTCCAACCACCAGACAAGGCGCTGATCTCGCCGTTGACCATCGGGTCGGTGAAGCCGAACTCATTGAGGCGAGAACGAACATCGGCATCCGGGACGTTAACGCCAGCCTCCTCGAGCTTCTTCATGGTCCAGTCAATGGTAGTCATCTCTGTGTCAGCAGAGTCCAGGTCGTGCTCGACAAAGACAGTCTTGACCTCGCTCTGCTTAGGGAAGCCCTCAACCTGCTCGTTGTTGATGGCGCGCATGAGGGTCGACTTCCCGGAACCGTTGGGACCGCACAGACCGTAACGCTGGCCGCGTTTGAGACGCAAATGGGTCTGATTGAGCAGGATCTTAGCACCGTAGGCGAGAGAGAAGGTGCAGTTGCAGAGATCCTCGCCCTCCTCCTCATCAGGCTCAGCCTCGTCATCCTCCTCGATGCCAGGGGAGGCCTTCTTGCGGAGAGCATCAGTGACAGCCTGAGATTCAGCATCACCGACAACGACGGTGATGTAGGGCTTGACAGCCTCAGCCCAGGTAGCCGACTCAATCTCCTTCTCGGAAACAAGCTGGCCCGCGACTGCCGAGATGTACTCCAGCACGGGAGTGAACTTCTCAATAGCAGTCTTGTGCTTGGGCGCAAGAATCTCCTTGAGATGAACCAGGACTGTGGCAATATCGCCATAGTTGTTGACTTCGGGGATCTTTCCATCCTTGACGTTACCGACACGGGTGAGGGTGTCCAGAGCTTGTTTGGTCTTCTCGCGCGCCTCAGGGTCGGCCAAGTTATCGTAGTTCTTCTGCAAAGCAGGCATCATCTTGGGCAAGAACGGAGCCACAATGTTCGGGTCGTCGACGAGCTTGCACATGTTGTCGACGATGACGGCAGCCTTACGCTTGATGGCGGTATCACGCTCAGCGAGACCACGGTCAAGCAGGGGGACCATGAGAGCGAGGGTGGGCTCCTGAACCTCGGTGACGAAGGTGGTGGCACCGAGCAAGTGAACGGTCTCGGGGACGTTCTCGGGCTTGGCGATACACTTGATCACCTCGGGGATGAAGCGTTCGATATCCTTGTTGACGATTAACTGGCACACCTTCTCCATTGTCTTGAATGCGCGCTCCTTGACCTCCTTCTTGGTATCCCACATCGCCTCGGAGATGACGGGGATGAGCTCAGGAACGAGATACGATGTTTGAGCGGGGGCGGTGCGGACAAGGGTGTCGACGAAATCGAGCACCGTCATCTTCTCGGGCCACTTCTGGGCATTTCGCAGCGACTCAACGAGCGCAGGAAGAGTAGCCTTGACGGCATTGGGGTTGACAGCCTCTGCGATGGCGAGGGCAGTTGCGATAGCAGCATTCTTGACAGCAGTGATCTTGTCACCAGCGCCAGCCAGGACGTTGGGGAGTAAGGCGACCAAGTAGGGCTCGACATGGGCAGACACCTCCGAGTGCTGGGCGATAGCCTGGATAGTGGTAAGTGCTTTTTCGCGGACTGCGGCGTCCTTCTTGTTGGCGAGCTGCTTCTTCAGAGCCTCGACTGTTCTAATGGGGCGGAGTTCACATGTCAGCTCCAATTCTCCAAATTTTGGTGCGGTGCCTGAAATGTGTGCTGCCTAGAGGGCCCAAAAAAAAAAAAAATTTTCCCAGCGAATCGGTCCCTGCAGGAAATACCGCAGGTTGATTCGCTCGTTGTGTGCCCGGCCCGCCTTGCCCTGCCGCCGCCAAAGTCGCCTCGCATTTGGTTGAGGCGGCGAATGTGACTGCGACTTGGCTAGCTGGCAGGGCGAGGCGCAGAGAGCTGAATTTTTTGTGTCGCACCGGGGCACGATAAAAGGCAAGCGGAAGACATTATTTACCTGGTAGGGGTATCAAGGTCCTCGATACGACCATTGATGAAGGAGGCGATGGCGGCGGCCGCATCCTTGACGGCATCCGCCTCCTTGGAGATAGTGAGCTTCTGCATCAGCTCGTCGAGCACCTTGACGCTCTTGGCGTTCTCGGCCGAAACCTGGGAAGGCATTATGATTGTTGCGAGGGAATGCTGATCGGGACTCGGGGGAAAAATCGGATCTCTATGATGTAGAAGAGAGAATCTAAATCGCCGTCTAACCGGAAATCCGAGTGCTGCAAGTTCTATCGGGGTATTCTGCGAAACGCAATCCGACCGCGGTGAGCCCGTAGAGATTTCGATGGAGGGGTCGAAATTTCTACTCTATGTTGGCCCTTCTGAGAAGAAGCGTCGCAACAAGAAAGAAAAGACTGAGTGGAGAGGGTCCCGAAGAGGGGAACAAACAGTCAAAAGAAAAGACAGGGTAGAGGAGACCTGAAGAAAAAAAGTGAAAGGGTGGAAAGAGGGCGGTGGGAGAGGCAGTGATATTTAAGGGATCGCGCGCACACTGCCACTTGGGGGTAAGGACGGGGGGCAGAAAAAAAATGTGGCAGTCGGTGGGGTACCCACATTCACTTTCTGGCCCCTCAAGGCGTGGCCGAAAAGGAAAACTTTTTTTCGGCTTCGGCCCAGGGCAACCAGGTTTCATCGGATCTTATTCAACAAAGTTGCCTAGAGGCTGGAGCCCCTGGTTCGCCATCACTGTCCAGAATCCAGCTGCATCTTTGGGGCGATTCGTTCCACCCTCCGTGTCCCTCTTGCCCCTCACCTCATTGGCCTGTCGCGAGCCGCTGCCGACTCTGAAATCCCTGCTTATCCTGGCGATCCCTGCTTATCGCTTTATCAGAAGCAAACGCTAAACTATGTTGGGGAACCCAGGAAGGCGGTGAAGGTTTCCGGGAGGAAACGTTATGCAGAAAAAAAATTTCTAAATTCACATCCCGCTATCTCTTTGTGACCGCCCAAACCCGCACCACTTGCCAGCAAACCGCTTTGCCACGTTTGCGATGAGGACTGTTTCAAAGGAATGTTTTATGGAGTCTTTTTGTTCATCTTGTGGCAAAGAGAAAGGGATATGCCCACTCAAAGGCCAAATCTCCCACTTTTCGGTGGATCGCGGGGCAAAACCGGATTGAGGGGCCAGTTGCATCCAAGGTGGTTGCCGTAGAAGGTCCCACCGCCCGCCAACAAGACCATGTCAGAGTTGTCCTAAACGGTTCCGAGTTCACAGCTTACTACCACTAGTGCTGTAGCTTTGACCTGGGGCGGGGGGTCTGGACCCAATGGTTGGGGCATTTTCGCTGTTCTTTAATGTCGGAATTTGCAGAACCACTCGACGGTTTGTCCGACCAACCCCGATGCGCCGGTCTCTCTGCTCCTCCTGACGCAAGCCACCGTCCGTTGTCTTTTTGATGTTGAGTTGGCCAGTTCTTCCTGCAAGTGAAAGGAAAAGCCCTATCAGAGACCGACCAAGTGGTGCCAAGGGCGCCATGGGAATGGCGAGACGGGGTGAGACAGCATTGTCAGCCCGCTTCAGCAGCCCCCTTGGGCTCAGTGGGAGGCGCTGCAGTGCTTCGCCACCAAGATCGGACGCACCTCCCATCTCCCGTGCCGGCCTCACGCTCGTGGCTCGTGGCTCGTGTCCCCGGGAGAGAGCGCAAGGAAAGTCTGGTTTTTAGTGGCCTAAATGCGCCCGGCCTTTTTTGTCGGCTCGAATGCAATCTTTCTTGTCTCTTGTGGCAGACTCGGGTTGGTCGGAGGGGGGCTAGGTTGTTTGCTGTCGCAGAGGGGCTGCCAGCATCCGTGATCCTTACCAGGATGGTCCTTAGCTCATGGTCTGGCATGCACGACATTGCGTCGCCCACTCAGGCCCCATTAATTTTCCACCTCTGCGAGTCTCAACACAACTCATGCTGCTGTGGATGTGAATTTTCACTGGATGGAAGCGCAAACGGTGAGGCCAATCACAGAATTCTTTCTTCTTTCTTTTTGTCAGCTGAGTCTTTTTCCTGTCATAAACTTCACCCGCATTGCGACGAGGTACTTTTCAATTTGGATTTCTGACATGCTCCCCCAGTCAGACTGACTGTCGCTAATCTGCGCCCCCAAATAGCTCTGGGGTATCCTGGCGCCCCCAAGCATGTTTGGCGATAAGAGAATCTTATCCTCAATTCACCAAGGTGACGTTTTGGATTCACCAGTGTCACCAGTTCTCAATGGACCTTTACAGGTGTATTAGCTACGCTTTCCAAGCACTCAATGAGTGAAACCTACCTAGACAGTGGCGCATCGGTTCGATGGCCCTCTATGTTTCACAGATGCAAACTTTGACCGAAGGCCCCGTCCTAGTGGAAGGCAAGGAAGGCATCGTAGCGGCAGCCAGTAACGTTTGCTGTGGTATCTTGTCAACTCTCTTCCACGGTGGATATAGCCTTTGGGCGCAACTCAGACCGCTGAACCGGCACTAACCGATCGAATTCATTATGTTTTGTGGTCTGCTGGGTAACCAAAACTGAAAGGCTGCGGCGGCTTGTATCCCAAGGCTGGCTAAACTAGAAGCGCGCACTGATGACGTCAGGGGGAGTTCGACGTCACCATGATTGATCTCCTCTGCTTCTCCCCTTTCTGTAAGGCAGTTAGCTATACAATAGAAAGGAAAGGGCAACTTGGTTTTCTCTTTTTATATTCTCGAACAAAGATAATTAAATTTCCCCTTTTTTTTCCCCACGAAGTACTCTCTCCGCAAATACCAGACTACCAGACTACCAGACGTGACATCAAAATATGTCTTCCAATATGAATACAAATACTCCACTTAACACATCCTCGTCTTCCTCATCATCGCAGCTGGAGTCACAGCCGGGTCTCGTATCCGGCCATGCCGAATACATTAAGGGAGCCGCCGAGGTAGGCCTTTTTTTTTCCCTCCCCTTGTTCTCCCCCAGTGCCCCCTTACTTACCTAGGTACCTTACATGTACCTACCTTTCAGTACATGACATGACATGACATGACATGGCACTGACCTGGTCTCTCTCTCTTACTCATCGATAGTCTGCAATCGGCTCCATGACCGGCTCTCACGCCTGGACGACGTCAGGCGAACAGGACAAGGCCCACGCCAAGGCTTCACTCCAAGCAGCGGCGCAGAATCGCGATCCCTCGTCGGCTGGATACGGCAAGGTGGAAGAGATGGCGGGGAAGATTACGGGTTGTGAAGGGATGAAGTATGAGGGTGCGGCGAGTAAGCGGTCGGAATAATCTCTGCGAGAGATGGGCAGTAGTGTACGATAGAAATCCCGATCAATACAGAGAGGGAAGATTGAGTATCTTAGTTGCGTTCAGTTGCATTCCATTATATTCGACATTATCACTAATTATACATAATGGTTTTACCCCAGTATATATATGTAAAGGAAAAAGGAAAAACGAATGTAAATGTGCACAAAAGTCCCCCACATCAGAAGAATATATTGCTCCAAACTAGCCCGGCCCCGCCATCTCCAATCATCATTACCAACCATTCATCCATCCCATCCGTCCCCTTACGGCCGTATACGCATCCTCGTCTTCATCTTCGTCTTCATCGCCTAAATGACCGACCGCATCTAGTAATAAATCGGATTCTCCGGATCCGTCAGGTCAAAAATGACACTAGAATGCGGCCGCGCACCACCCCGGCTGCGTGTAAAGATCTTCTCAAAGTCAATCGTTCTGTTGAAGTTGAGCGAGCCATCCTCGTTAATATCGATCCAGTGTCCCTTGTAGTCACCCGGTGTATTCAGCACCGAGATATCGCCCGCCTGCACAAAGTAGCCCGTGACCAGAATGTTCTTCCGGTCGGGCGAGATCTTGAGGTAGTGCGGGCCGATGATGGGCTGGGTGGCATCCGGGTCGTCGAGACGCTTGACGTTCTTGAGGTCGGAGATATCGAGGGCGGCCACGTGGTTGCCGAGGGTAATGCTGAAGTACGCGAAGCGGCCATCCTTGGTGATGTCAGAGTAGATGGCGAGGGACTCCTTAGCCTTATCGCCGAGGTCGTAGAGCAGCTCAGCCACACCCTGTTTTCCGTCGGGAGCAGTGCGGAAGGGGTAGATAATCCAGACTTGGCCGGGGCCGACTGCGGTGGCAAGGGCGGCAGATTCGGGGTTGCCCGGGATGAACTTAACGTCTTGGATGCCGGCGCCGTTGGGGATGTGGATCGTGGAGATGATGGTCTTGGTGTTGATGTTCCAGAGTCGGAGAGTGCTGGCCTTTTGGATGCCGAGGGTGGGCTTGAGGACCGTGTAGGGGACGACGAAATCCGAAGTGAGAGCAATGCCCTTCTCAAAGTCGATGCTCAGGCCGTGGGGAGAAAACTGCTCGCCAAGGATGTTGAGAGTGCTGTCGACATCCTCGGGCCATTCATGGATGATGTTGCCAGCCTTGTCAGTCTCAACGAGACGGCCAGGCGCGGTGCCCGCAGCACTGCCCATGTAAGTGATGAAGAAACCACCATCGGGCTTAGCCACAATCTCGTCGACAATGGAGCTAAGAACGCCGCGGTTGGAGTGGTCGAACTTGGGACGATAGGGGTTGGTCACGTCAAAGTAGAAGGCCGTATCCTGGGTCTTGAGGAGAGAGAGGAGGCCACCCCCGATAAGAAGCTTGCCATCAGTGGATGTGCCGAGATGGTGGGGCGAGTTGCCGCTGGACGGCACATCGGTGACATCAATAATGTTACCAAAGGTATCGTCGTCGAGACTGGCCGTGACCAAGAAATCTTTGTGCTTGTTGTCGCCGGCGCCGGTCCAGAAGTAGCCAACCTTCTTGGGCTTAATGTTGGAAGCCGTGAAAGGTTCGCTCTCAAGTGGAGGGGTCGGGACCTGCAGAATCGGGAGAGGCGGGGCGTTGTCAGACAGAGGCTCCGTGACCCCGGGGATGAGGGGGATCAGCGGCGGTAGGCTGAGATCTAGAGGGCTCCTCTTCCTGATAGGAGGAGAAACAGCGCCGGGAATGAGAGGCGAAAGCACAGGCAAGCTGACATCTGAGGGAAGCTTCTTGCTGCTGGTTGTGCCGGTAGTGGGAATGGCCGTGACAAGGTGGGAGACGAGATGGCCCAGAAGGGCAAAGCCAACGAGTGCGTGCATTTTTAGGTGCTATATTTCCGAATACCGGATTAAAAGAGTGGATGAGTCTTGAAATCTCGAATGTGATGCCGATTATGAGAAGATTTGGGAGAGTTTGAGGCGGTTTCCTGCTCTACTTATATCCAAACATTGATCTCTTCCATTCCGCCTCATCGTCGTTGCTGTCTCTGTCGTGCTCCAATGAGGTGATGATGTCATATTTCCTGACTGCGATGGCACTCAGCATTCCTGAGACGCCGATGAGAGCCCCCGCGACACGGGTGAGGTCAAGAGCTGGAGATTGAGGCTGGAAATTGGGGAAGCTTACCATCCATGGCAGAGATCACCATGGTGAGCTTCTCGCAGTGCGGCAGGTCAATGATGCCATGCTAACAGGGCCGAATACACAGAACGTGTGCCTTGTCAAGCCGGTCATGGATCTGCGTGCCCTTCAGCACGTTGACGACCCAGTGAACTAGCCTACCGAGAAAAAAATGCATACCTACCCGCTGCCGTTCCTCATTTCCCTGCGTGATGCAAGCAGCAAGAACTTGGGGCCGCCATCGGTTGCAAGGCTCAGAGCATGCCGACCCTTGATGAAAGCGAGAGATGGCAGGGGAGAGCATCGGGAACTCAGACTCGCCTCAGACCGCGAGGCGCCACAATTGGCCGAGTAGGTACTCCGCAAGTTCTATCACGATGTTGATAAGACGGAGTTCCTACGAAGTCAACAACCCTAACCATCCGGGCATTGAGGCGAGCCCGAATACCTCAAGTCTGTGGAGAGGTTCAGATCTCCATATGGACCTAGAGTTGAGCCCAGCGACACCACGCGCAAAACGTGCCTGTCGATCTCATCTTGCCACCACACCACTGCACGCTCAAATGAGAGCCAGGTCAAAATTGGCCGAGATGCAGAAAGAGCCGAACCGAACCCGGGAGTTTACAGAACAAGAATTAGGGGAAGTCGGCGCCCAGGCTTTAGGGGGTGTCGTCATTGTGGGGTGGGGTTGTGCCTGGTGTACCTGCCCGGGACGGGGAAGGGCCGCAGCGATCGGCAGGCCGCCCCCGATTGCGTTATCCTACCCCGGATTGTCGAGATCTTGACCTGTTCATCACTGCCTTTCCGGGATACAAGCTGTACGGCTCGAAAGCTTCGACGCGGGATGACTGGGTAAAATGTGTGGAAAACGAATTGGGCTGTGGTGATTTTGGATTTCGTGAGAGAGGGCCCTGTGGAAATGGCTGGTTGTTGTTTCCGGGCTGTTAGTACGGGACCTCGCTAACGTGAAGGGGCCGGAGATTAGCGACTGCAGAATGCAGTAATACAACCTGTTCAGCAGCCTGCCAACTGGAATCGTTGTGTCTCACCCTAACAATTATCCGGCAACTCGGGAAATGTCGCACGCCACTAATAGACTATTATCGTACAAAGTATTCCACCGCAGCTCTTGATCCAGGTTTCCCCACAGCCGCATACTCATGGGCCTTTGCAAATATAAGGGTAACTCTCAACTGAGATACGTTTTTCTCGGTATAAACAAGTGCCTTACATAGAAGCCAATATTGCCTTCAGGCTTCCACAAATCAGAGCCGTCGTGGCGCAATTGGTTAGCGCGTCAGACTTTTACAATGTGGATATCTGAATGTTGCGAGTTCGAGTCTCGCCGATGGCGAAGTTCATTTTTTTTCAATTTTCGTCTGCCATATCCGTTTTGGCTCGTGTGGCATCCAGCTTGATCCTTGCGACTACTCTTCCGCAATGTGATCGTTTGTTTTGGCCTATGTCGTAGCGAATGAAGGAGACTCTAACATCAATTGCCCTTCGAGGTCTTGATTCCTCACATTGGGCTCGCAACCCTCTCGAAGATATATCTCTTTGGTTTGTAGTTTGCAAGCACATTGCCCACACTTCTTCGCCTAGCCCAGTTTTACTCCATTGCTCATTTGAGTTATCCAGGACCGTCTGTCTCAACGCAGCTCCCTTGAGAATTCCAACAATCTCCTGCCGAGGAGAGAGTAAATGATCTTTCCGTCATCCTCGGAGCCCCGGACGTAGGGTAGAGTCCCACAGAGATGGATTCAATCCTCCAATCCGTGTTCGCCGAGAGGATGCCTAAAGACTTGAACCCTTAGCGGGGACTTCAATCCAACTCAGGTTGGGCAGCAACCGGAGCAAGCACCAGATAAGGGTTAGTAACGTTATTGATCTTGATGCGTGTCTGGAGGTGCTTCAGAATTTCCCACAGTGGTATCGTTAGCTCATAAATCTGGGTGAGATTATTGGACATAGGGAAGGCTCGCTCAATTGTCCGTGCCTCTGGCGGGGTGCCTGCCTAACCTGGCGGCCTGGCCAACCTCTCGATGTCTGTTAATTCCCAACCGCCAAATCAACACATCTCAAGGTCTCGAGCTGGGTTGGCGCCAGGATGGGCTTATACAAGCGTCTCCCACTTGACAAAACCAAATCCGAGATCCGTCTCCTCTGCCTAACCTCGTGCGAGCCTCCTTCACTCTCGTCCGCTTCCTCTCGCCCTCAACTTTCCGGGTTCCTTGGTGTTGTGCGGCTCGAGGGCCATCGCCGTCGGCGACTTCCCTATCGTGCAGTATCGTATGTTTGGGGCGAACCGATCTTCTCCGAAACCCTTCTTCTAAACGACGGACACCGGCTCGCCGTAACGCCAACCGTTGTCGACGCCCTGAGAACCTTTTGGCTTCACGCCGGCTCACAGCCAGTGGCAAGGGGCCGAGGCTGGGGGGACAGTGAGGAGCTCAGCGATGGTGACCTGGGGTCCGCGTTTTTGGAGGAGGAGCCGCAGGCACTGCTGCGCGACCCTCCGGGCATGCTCTTCTGGGTCGACCAGGTGTGCATTGACCAGCGGAACAGTGAAGAGCGCGGTCACCAGGTTGGTTTGATGTCCAAGGTGTATTCCTGGGCATGGCGAACCCTAGTATGGCTGGGCCAGGCCGAGGTGGCAGGTGCATCAGATCAGACACAGCAGCAGTGTCGATTCGACATTGCGTATTCATATCTCTTGGATTCTCGGTATCGTCATGGCTTCGATATGGGGCCAGTGAGGACACTTGACGACAGACTCGACAAAAGGACCGTGGAGAACCTGATGGAATTGCTTTCGTCGACGTGGTTCACACGCATTTGGGTTGTCCAAGAGTTTGCCCTGAGCCATCATGTGTCCCTTTTCTACGGATCATTCCGCATCCGCCGCGGGATCATCGACTGCCTATCTGATCTTTTCCAGAAGCTGTCAAGAACATACACACTCGGTCGAATGCCAACCCGACTGCAGTCTTCGCTTCGGAACTGCAACGCCATGATAGCCCTCCGACATTGGAGACATCCGGATTTATATGGAGTGCTGTTTGCCCAATCCCTCTGCTCGGAATTCAACTGCACGGATCCACGGAACCGTGTCTATGCTCTTTTCGGGTTTCTAGACGAACGAGGAGAGCTGCCCTTCCAACCAGACTACAACTCCACTCTTGCGGAAACATACAGAATGCTCGCAACAAGCTGTCTCAAGCAGGGCTTAGTTGTCAGCCTCCTAGCCTTTGCTGGACTTCAAGAGCCTGCCGACAACAGTGAAAGCCATGACGGCATCCCTTCTTGGTGTCCAACACACCGGACTACAAAGTCAACCCCTAAATCGATGCGCATTCAGATGCGCCTGGCCTCTTCGGTGCCTCGTGTGCAGCATCATGCAGGCAGCAACGAGCTTTGGATTTGCGGCAGGGTTGATGGTGAAACGGTTGCGAACGCTGGCCTCGTTGTCGACGGATCTCAGTACGCCACTTCAGGTCTCAATATTATTGACTGGGTTCTAGGCCTCTCTATTTCATCTAAAAGCCATGCCAATGAGACCGACACGGAATATGCCCTGAATATCATGGCACGCCTCATGTCATTTGACTCCAGATCCTCACACCTCTCCGTGTCACTCGAAGCCTTCAAAGACTGGCATAACTTTGTCAATGCCCATCAGCCATCGTTGGGATCCTTCTCCTACGTCAGTCGCCGACAACCAACGCACCAATCAGAAACGGGAACCATGGACGCCGCCTCCGGACTCGATCGTTACAAGATTGATTGTTGCGATGACCTCTTCCGGGATGGTATACATGGTCAAAGATTGTGTTGCACAACCGGAGGTCGCCTCGGCGTATTTCCGCGCCTTTCGCAGGTCGGCGATGTGATTGCTGTCATTTCTGGGCTTTCGTTACCACTGGTCCTTCGGCCGGTAGCAGACGGGGCGGGAAAATATATGTTGGTTGGGGCCGCGTTTGTCTTGGACTTTCCCGAATTGCCATGTAGCCTTGATGAGGATGACGCCATCTGGATAATTCTCGTGTGATAGCATGTACTGGCTTTTACTTGCCTTTACTTTGCTTCAGAATTTGCCGTGGTAATTAGTGTCGATGGCGTTGGGATCCTGTAGAGGGAGCCGCTGAAGGGGAGACTCTCCGTGATGTGCTGGAGACTTGACTGCGAATAATTAAAACTAGTTAAGTACGAAACGGGGATTCTAGCTACATTGATGGGCCGTGTGTTACATGAACCTCAGTATCCCTGTCACTTGTTATCAAGTTGCATTTTCCTACCTATCTAATAACTCGGTTCACAAATTATTATAGATGAGCAAGATAACAAGAAGCTGTGAGAACGATTACCCCTGACAATGTATCTAGGTACCTAGGTATACGTTGTGATCTCCGGTGCGCCCTTCTCACAGGATCCATTCACAATTCAAAAAGGTTTGCTACCGCGATCCCAAATAACCCTCCCTCGCCTCTACCCCAACTTCTATCTCCCATGGCAGAGACCATACCTAGATCAGCGAGTGAATGTCTTCAAGTGGCATGAATTTGTGCACCCCTCTCATGTGGCGCTGTAAGTTGTCCTTCCGCCCCCCACTGATGAGCATACCACAGCCTTGGATTTGACATGGGAGCTTGTCTTTGTTCTTGTGTCGCAGGTGCCGCCCCAACTCGGCTCTGGTGCTGAAAGACATGCCGCAGGTGCCACCAGAGCAAGTGCAAGGAAAGCATCGGTTATGGGATCGTCGGTGTTGACTAGACTTCATGTCAGGCCACGGCGCTCAGGGACAGAGATAAAAGGATAAGAGCTAAAACAACACCAACCTAAGCTTGGTACGCGTCGCCCAAAGTCTGTCGGATTTGCATCCAGGCTCATCACATTTATATGGCCCCCCCGGCCCAACCCGAAGCCGTGGCTGCTCCACATGGGCGGTTGTTGCGTAAAATGTAAGTCCACTGGAGGCGAGTTGATCGCTTGATGTGCTTGTTGTGTCCAGGTCAGAATGCGAATTCGTTCCCAAGCCCGGCTCGCTAAAAGAGTCAAGGACAGCAGGGGAATTGAAAATGGTGCCAAGGCTCTCAATCGGTGTACACTCGTTGAAATCGCGCCATCCGTGGTCTGTGTGCTGACAGACCAGAGCCAATGATTCCTGAGAAGTATCGAAAGAAGTGGGAGAAATAGTTGTGTTGTTGAGATTAAACGCGGTGAAAACCGAGATATAGTCGTCATGAAAGTGCCCAAGCGGTGGTTGCTGCTTGAGCCCGAAATTCAAATCGCAGTCCTCGAATGCCTGCGACCCGAAGGGGGTGGGTTGCGGAATAGACCGCCCTGAAAACGACCTGGCGCTGCCGATGTCATTCGGGATCGGTGCAGTCGGCTCGCCATATAGTGAACCTTCAAGAAGGGGAGGGCCCAGAAGATCTGAGCTGGGGTACCACTCAATCACCCCAGCCGTGGTCGAGATCTCATCCCCACCTGGTACAGAGGGCCTCGAAAGGCAACAGCAGAAATGCGGGTCAGGATTGCATTCTTGGGCAGCTGTAGGTACCAGGTACTCCGGCACAAGACTCCAAGACTGTGCAAGCGGTTGCGCGTCGCCACGTACCAAAGTCCCAAAGTCTTGTGCCCGGTCTAGTATAGGTAGCTGCCCAAGAATGTAATCCTGACCACAATTCGCATTTCTGCTGTTGTCATGGCTAGGTGGGGCGAGGAAGGAAATGTGATCGAGTGTCGCGGAGGCCCAGAGTGCTCCGCGACAATCGCGTTGTCAGGATCCGATGGGTTTCAGTCGAGCCAGCGATAGTGCGGACCGTAGCCCCTTTTCAACGTCAATGGACCCAAAATGTGGGAGATATAGATGTGCGACAGTAGCAAGAACTCACCAGAAGTCTGATGGCTAGGATCGCTCTTTCCAGGACCGCGCTCAAAAGAGCACGGTCCGGTGTCGTGGCAGCTGATGTGTGTGTCTTTCCTGAGCTTGCCTTGGACGAGGACAATCGGGAAGCTAAATAATCGGAATACCTGGACTCCTCCGTTGTGATGGAGGGTGGTGCTCCTGATGCGACCAAAGACCGATTGGTTGTCGGGCTTCGGGACCGCATGCACCTGTTGCTGCCTCTGGCATAGGTCTAGACGAACCACAGTTCAGATAATTGGTTCTCCCCACTTCTGGGAGGCACATCGATCAAATAGACTCGAAATGGAAGTGGGGTGGGAATGTTGGTGCCTCAATACCATCTTGCCTCAGGCGGACATGAGCCAATCCAGCACGAGGAAATTGTGGTGAGGTTTACCTGCATAATCGGAGGTGAGACACGTGCTGTCGTGAAAGCAGGGAAACTGCTACCTCTAATAGTAAACTTTTCATCCCCACACATGCTAATACGTTCTTGGGACGCCTTGGGAGAAATCTGTAGCGGTCGACTCCATGTCACCCGAATTGTCGTTTTGTTGCCTCTTCGTTGTTGCAATGCTCGCTGCCTCTTTGATTCCCTGCTTAGACAGCTAACTGATTTAGAGGTTGGACGTGTGGTCCAGTCATGATCACAGCAAAGGGTTAGCATCAATTGCTCCAAGATTAACTTCGTATTCATACGTGCATACATATTGAAGTAGGCGTTGGCAAGGCCAAAATCGCCATTGCTCTCAGCCGTTTCCATTTTGGGGCAGTCACAAAATGCCATGTCCTCCTATCTTTTGGAACGGGGCCCCTTCGGAATCCGGTCAACTCCCCGTGCCAACATCTGCTTCAACCACTGCCAGAATGATCAACGTCGCCACTTGCCACCATCCCAGGCCAGCTATTGCGAGAAGCTCCATCGCATGATATAAATCACTTAGTGGGAGACACCATCTAGCTAACTAGGTACATGTACGTGTAAGGATTGAGAGGAGACACCGGATGTGGTTGATGTCGAGGATCATCTCTCGCAACATGAATTGAAAGTCGGGCCGAAATGACCAAAAAGAAGCCGACTTTGGGCGGGCAATACAATTCAATTCAAGCTTCAAGAATCAGTGCACATGAAAAGAAATCACGAAAACGACAAGTCCATATTGTCGTGGCAGTCCAACAGGACGGAATTAGGCCAGTAGCAAAAAGAGATGACACCTGTGGGATTCGAACCCACGCCCTTTCGGACCGCCAATCAGTTTTCTAATAAATATCTCAGATAACCTGAAGACGGCGCCTTAGACCGCTCGGCCAAAGTGCCTGTAATTGAATGAAAGTTCCAAGGGTGAAACATTACTCTTCAATGCCCATGATGCCTACTGGAAAATCCAAGGACTCGTCGTCTCGTCATCTCGAAACATCGTCTCCGTTAGCACAAGAAGTCAGTGACCTTTCAAGGTTAGTATGCCCTATTCAACGGCCAACTCAGTCGCACAAAAGGCACACTCTACTTTGACTGGGAGGGTCACCTAGTAAAGTTGAGATTTGATGGCAGAGTCCAGTTCAACGAGATGTCAAGTCATTATACACACTATCGAAAGTTCGGACAGCTGGAAGACATGAACACTGGTAAACACTCCTAGCCGGGCAGATGGGGTATGCCGCGAAACAATCTCAATTTCAACCAAGGGATGCCCAAAACATTAGTAAATATCCAACCTAGTATCCAATCAATTTGATCTCAAATCAAACCTGAAACCTCATGTTCACACCGACCACTTTGCTCACCACAAATGTGCCTGCAATTCAATGCACCGAAACCAAGCTCCAGTCCCAGACATCAAAACCCTTCTTCCATCGGACCATACATAACATGTACCATACCTCCAAGATCCATCCATCCCCTCCAATCCACTCGCCTCCCCCTCAACTGTACAGCCGTGCCTATCCCTTAATTCTTCGCGTCCTTCCATTTCTTTTCGCCAGCCTGAGATTGAGCGTCTTTACCTTTGCCTTTACCCGTAGCCTGCTTCAAGTTGCCGACACTGCCACCAGCAGTACCACCACCAGCAACAGCAGCAGCGCGTTCCTCCTTAGCAAGACGGTCCCTCTTTGCTTCACAAGCGTGGCATTCCTGGTTAGGCTCCTGGAAGCCATTTTCCGTATGTCCTTCCACAGGACAGTACTTGAGATGCGGACGCTCTCCCTTGAAGCAAGATGATGCTGTGTCCCGAACAGTCTTGTGGCACGTAGAGCAATGGTGGGACTGCCTGAAGACGACGGGCTTGTTTTGAACCATGTTTAGGGCGGTTGTCTGATGTGGAAGGCGGGGAGATAGTTGATATAGTTGCTTGTGTGTTGGGTGTCTGCACGAAGACGCTTGAGTTCAAGTTCGGATGGGGTGTCTGGTGCGATGAATTGCAGGGGCTCTATGACTTGAGAAGGCTTGGTTTGATGTGAGTGTCTTGATGGTGGTAATGGCTCTGAGTGTGTGATGGCGATACAAATCATCTTCTCTCGCAGGCTCCTTGAGCTCTTATATACAAATTCCCACGCGATGATGAAGCACCGCCAGTCATTACCAGTTCCGGTTCAACAGAGTTGTTCTTGCAAGAAAAATGACAACTCAGAAGAGCGAAAACATTCGGATTCTTTCTTTACAGCGCGCGGAAACGCTCAGAGAGTCCTGATTTCTTTCTATCAGTGTCCGGATCACCAAGCCGGTGTTGTTCGTTTTCACCCCCTGACGCACCGGAAGCTGTAGCCGCTCACCGACTCATTCAGCGGCCATCAGCACAGCCCGCGGGCGTCTTTTCGCTGGCCCGGGGTCGCTAACAGAGGGTCCAGAAACGATGGCGTTAGGGGAAGAAACAAAGACAACCCCTGGAAAACATTGGTTGTGGCGTTCCCCCCCTGGTTGTATAGAGTGACAAGTGACCGGAAAGCAAGCCGGACCTGACCGGGGTTCACGTAGAGGTCCTAGATGCCCATTACATTCGGGAGAGAGTCCCGGAAGTCTATGGTGCTTGAGATGTCATATTTCTAACCTGACACGCTGGAAGAGTGGGAGGAGGAGCCGCCTTGCGCACTGGCAGGAATATGCCCCCTGTGAAACCAAGTATGGGCAACACAGGCTTGCAAAGTAAAAGAAAGGGCCGTCTGGTTAGCCTGGATTGTTCAAATTCGGTTACAGCATCCGCGCCTGGCCACAGGCCCTCAGTTTATCACCAGAGGTCGGGGGTTGGGCGAGGGAGAGATTGGAAGCTTTCAGCCAATATTTCAACTTCATGAAGTGCTCCAAAATTGTGCATTTAAAAGAGTTGTGAATAAGTCTAGTGTGAAAAGTACCTAGAAATGGTTCCAAGTGCAAGCAATTACTAGATATCGCACTAGACTAGCAAGAGACGGGAACAAGAAAACGTGCTGGGGTTGGGTGGGATAGGGGGGGGCGCCGCGACTATCGTTTGCAAATGCTCATCAGAACTTCCGGACCGTTCGAAAAGCAGGGGTCAATGGGATAACTTGATCCGGTTTGCTTGTTTTGCGTCCAAGTTGTGCACGCACAAATGTGCATTCAGGGGTTGATGATCGGGTGGTCATGGGAGGGAGCCAGATCTCTGGGCACACATACGTCATCGGCCGTCAAGCTCAAATACCCCACCAAACCCCGCCATCACCAAACATTCAGCAAACAGTACCCTTAAGAACATTCACGACATTCACCTTACTACCTACAAGCAAATCTGATACCAAATACATCAAGCAAAATGCCTCTTGTCGTACCTGGAATCACGAGTAACTCCTCTGACAAGACTGAGGAGTGGACCAACAAGCTGGTGGGAAAGAAGCTCTCTAACGAGCCCTCATGTGAGACGGTCAGTTGCCATCCATCCGGCCTGCTGCCAAATTTACCTACTAACATATTTTAGACATTCTGCAAAACCGACCTGCCGCAGCCAACGCGAGTTGTGGAGCCTGGTATGATAGTGACCAAAGACTATGTCCCTGATAGGTTGAACGTGTACTTGAAAGATGATGGGACAGTGTCGCATGTACACCACGGGTAAGGGACGAGCAAATTGAGAGGGGAGGGGGGGGGGAATGCTAGACGAGGAAGTTTGAGCGGTTGGGTGATGAGGGAGTTTGAGTGGTTGGGTTCGTTCATGTATCTGTTTGGCGGCTGATGCCGAGGGTGGTACCTCTCAATGACAACTTTTGATCCAAGGCCAGATTCTGGCCGGAGGGGGAGAGAGACAGGACATGCGAACATTCCAGGTTGCTTTTTCGAGAAAATGTCTGAACATGAAGATGATATGAGGACCAGGCAGGAAGCCTGCATCACTGGAGTACCGCTAAGGCCTGGATGAGACTGGGTGTGCTGTCGTGGATAACACTCCAAACGGAATCGGATGGGAGATGCAGGCTCTGGAAAACCAACTCTGGCTCTTGATTTCCTATAGAAATACAACACCACTGCCTTTGTTCGCGCTCTGGGGGATGTCCTGGATTGAATAGTGCCCCCTCATAGTAGAGGATGGTTGCAAGAGGCGCACGCTTGCTCTCTGCTGGCCGTGTCTGTAGAGCCAATATTCCACTGAAGGCCCAATCGGGAGAGAGCTGGAACACCGGGTAAAACCGCCTCGCAAGCGATGCAGCTACACGACAGGCACCACCCACTTCCTTTGACCCCACCTTGCCCAGCCCTCAGCCCCGCCGTGCTAACTACCCCTCCATGAGTTCTGCATCACCAGGGCATCGCGAGGGGCACAGATTTAGCTCGAGCAGTTCTTGGAAGGGCGACGTCGTTAACATTTACGTATTCTTCGTTATTAGGAAGCGTCACGAGCCGCCACAATGTTCAAAAAAGAGTAAACATCACCGCTCTTTCTTGCCCTTGCCAATTAACCCGCTTACCAACCTCTCTACAGCTTGACCGCGTCGCCAAAGCAGAAGCTCAAGTCGTCGATCCAGCGCTCGCTGCGAACGTCGCTATTGAACACATACCCGCTCCTGACGCCATATATTGACGAATTACTGCCCAAGAAGTCATCTCTCGAGCAGATCAAGCTTCCCGATCGTGTCAGCCTGTTCGTAATTGAGGGTACGCCCGTCTTCTTCCAGATCGATGGGAACGGCCCCCTCCTTCCCCACCTACGTCTCGTCCACCGGTTTCCCCAGGCGTTCCCAACCATCCGCATAGACCGAGGCGCGATTCGTTTTGTTCTGAGCGGCGCGACACTCATGGCTCCCGGCTTGACGAGCGTAGGGGGGAGGTTGCCCATCCCAACGGAGAGGACTGGTGACCCTGTGGCTGAGGGTGTCCCAAACGAGGGGGTAGATGAGGATGGACACTGGAGTAGGGAGTTGGAAAAGGGAGAGCCTGTCGTGGTCATGGCAGAGGGAAAGGAACACGCCTGTGCTGTTGGGTTGTTGGTCATGGGGACAAAAGAGGTCAAGGAGAAGGGTAAAGGGCCCGTCATTGAAGAGGCGCATTTCCTGGGCGATGGGTTGTGGCAATTGAATCTGGATTAAGCCATGGAGGGGGATCACCGAGCACAGGATACCAACACGTTTTCTGATGTGCACTGAGCCGTGATGTGGTTTGACAGGCCGATGTTGTCGACAACCTCTCGAATGATGTTGAAGAGACCGAGGCAAGAACTTAGCATTGATGCGATCGACTGAGGGCCTACCAAACGCGATGAGAAAGGGAGTACAGATTGTGGAGAAGCTCTAGCGACATCATTTTCTTGGTCTTGTATAGGAATCAGCAAGCAAGAGGGAACAAACATACACCAGCTTGCGACCTGTATGTTGTAGCGTGTTCAAACATCGCTGATAACCTGGGAGAAGGGTCGTCGATAAGGCGGACGTTTGGTGTTCAAGCTTGCAACCAGAAGCAGGGGCTCAGGGGCATGACCACTAGAGATACCCCGATCGCAGTCTCCATGTATTCGGCATCGGCCTCGAATCTGCAGCGTGAAGAATATTTGTGAAGGTGAGCCAGGATAGTTAATGTCTCAGGGGCAGGGTTAGGGTCCAACAAAATGGCGCACCATTCTTGGCAAAGATTGTCGTCCCGTCGCCCCAACCCCACCCAGCTGGCTCGAGCTCCAGCTTCCCGCCCGCCAAGCAGCCCAGTCAGGCCCCGGCCCTCCTCCTCCCACCAGCTGCACCTGCCTGGTCCACCCACATCATTCAAGCTCCCAACCCGAGCACATTGCTGTCTCTTTCAACCACCACCCCTCACACCATTCTCTTGGGAAAAAGGCGATCCAACCACCACGATTGCCGATTCCATCCACAGCCATGGCCGCGAGAGGAGTCTCCCTCCTTAAGTTCGTCGGCACTGTGTCGCTGGGTGTCCTGACGGTGCGTTTGTTTCCATCTTCCCCACCCCGATTCGGTTGCATGACGTTAGCCCCTCATCAACGGACCGGCCAACCATCCACGTTGAGAAACACTGCCGCCATTTTGACGGGATCACTAACACCTCTGTGTCTCTCCAGGGCCTCTCGTACACGCTCTCCTCGCTGACGATCCCCGCACTCCTCAACCTCCCCTCTGCCGATGCCGCCGCCCGTGCCTTCGATGCCCTCACCACTTCGGCCAAGCGCCACCTGGGCACCCTGTCTACCGTGTCGAGCTCGGCTTTTGCCCTCGCCTTTCTGCTTTCCCCGCGTTATTTCCGCCACCCCTATCTGTTGTACACATCGCTCCTCGTGCTGAGCTCTCGTCTCATCGTCTCAGACCGCATCGCGCCCTTGGTTGGTCTGGGTGTTAAGGCCACTCCCGGTGAGACGGCGCGCAAGCAGCAGCGCGAAAGGAGAGAGCGCGCGGCGGCTGCCGCTGCTGCTGCACGCGCGCGCATGGAGGCGAGCTATGAAGTGCTTGGAAGCGATGTGCATAGTGAGGGAGCTGGCTCGGCGAGCGGGGAGGAACACGACGAGGCTGGCGATGAACATGTGAATGGCGAGGAGGTCCGCGTGAGAGTAGAGTCCTTCTTGAAGAGACAGCTGGTTCAGACAGGTGTAGCTGGCGTGGGCTTTTTGCTTGCTGTGGTGGGAATCTGGGGAGATGGTGTGGCCCCAGCTGCGTCGCAGGCGATTGTCATTGAGGTTTAGGTCGGAGCCTGAAAGGAGGATATGAATGGGGATTAGGAAATATGTTCGGGAGTTTTCTTTTTCTTTCTATTTGGGGTCGACGATCTTGCGGGATACGCAACAGCAACGGGTGTTGAAGAGATGTATTGACGAGCTGCTCTCTTCTCAGTTTATTTCCTGTTGCGATTTCCTTCAGGTTTATATCGTGCCGTAGGGCGGTGTGGCTGAGAATGTACCTACTAGAACAGAAACATATCACCGGAGTTGGTTGTTCTATCTGCCTTTCTCTACTTGACCGGGACTTGGGGAGCTCTAGCATTTGTGATCTTCTTGTTGGTCAGGCTTTGATATATCAAGGGGCCTAGATCTCATAAATCGAGGAATGTATTGTGTCGGACGGAGCGAATGGCCTGCGGTCACTCGAACACAGGGACACACAGAGTTCGAGGCTTGCGGCGTCGCCCATGATGCCACAGTCTCTGCTCGCCTCTCGGATTAGTCAAACAAGTCCCCTAGTGAGTGTTTTTTTTTATTAAAGAAAAAAACAGAAAAAAAGAACATACAGCACCTGAAATTCGCTGGTCGTCACCAACCCAGCTACTGCTAAGGCGATCGGTGGGTTATCTAGTGGAGAGCTGACGGGATCCCGAGTTTTTCACCATCTATGGCCGTATGTGGCTAATGGGGGACGAGTTTAGCGCTATGTTTTGGTGTCGAAGTGTCGAGAGGAATTTGGGCGAGTGTGCAAGGCCGTCGTTTATCTATTTTGGAGAAAACACCTACTAAACTAACTTCAAATTTCAAAGATCACGAACATCTATATATATAGCTTTCGATTGTTGACGTGTTTAGCGACATAGTACCTTGATGTTCGAGCTGTGAGTGGTGGGACGACTCTCGGGCAAGTGGCCAACTCTGCAATTGCAAGGACAAGTCGGAGAAGAGGAGAGAGAGGGGGGATGATCGCCAGGAATCCTCTCTGGTGAACAAATTAGGCTCAAGACCAGACAGTTCCTAATGGACCTGCTTGCAACTGCGAATTCACCCATGATCGGCCCAGGGAGTAGAGGGGGATATGATGCAAGCCTAACAGTCCGTGATCTCCTTTTGTGACCATCCCGTCTACTCGTGCGGACCAACCTTCCTCACCGGTGCCCCCTCGGCTTGCCACAAGAGATGCATTCACAAACTCTCAGCTAGGCCACGCACTCGTTGTGGCCCTTGTGTCCTTGTCGGAACTGAGATTAGAAAAACTTGCTTGGATACCCCTAGCGGGGGTTGTTGGGATGGAAATTTTGGGATGGCGCGGATGGGATGGCATGCGGGGTGGAGCCGGCCTTTGCTTGGTCGTTGGTGACATTGGTCCGCGATGTCCTCGACGGCGACTGTGAACGGAAAGTGGAGAGAAGCAAGGAACCAGGAGGGAACAGAGAGAAAGGGAAACACCTAATCGACGCTGGCAAAGAACTTGAGGGGCCATAAATAAGCTCTCTGTGTGTGGGATTGATGAAGCCTCCTCAGACTGGAAGACATGGAAGACGTCTGATAGGTATGATGATAACAGCCGATGCTTGCGGTTCAGCCTTGCTCATCCAGCGTGGCATCTCAGAGGTAAGGCTCGTCTTAGGATTCATGACGGTCCCGGGCAAAGCTGGAGAAATGCAAGGACGGTAGTGGATGGTAGCTCCCAAGGATTAGAAGTAGCTGTTATACTCGGTCAGGACTCATGGGACACACTCATCTCTGTTGATGTTTTCGCTAGGGAGAGAGTGTTTATGTCTAATTCCTGAGGTAGGCACCTGTCGACAGGGAGTCCCACCCCGATCCAAAGTTTCACTCCCGCAGTCTCTGGTGTAGAAATGAAGGATAGAAGAGTAAACGTCAAAACTGGACCGCACAGAGCAATGCAACTCAATAACTGTGGTGACGTGATGGATGGCTGGTAGGTGATTTGGACCCAGGAAAGCGGCCGCCGATCTCGGTGCTACCTACACTAGGTAGCAAGCGCGCCGGTGACCCCGCGATCTTCATGAAAGTGCCATGGCAACGTGGCAGCCAAGGAAAAAAGTAGTAACACCCAGCGCCCTGAGCGGGCACTAAGTCCGTCGACATAACGCCGTCAAATTCTCCTTGCCGAGCTTGTCGATCAACACCCCCAAGCTCGACGTTGAACTTTGTGGCTCGACCGTGTGGGGTTGCCCTGGATGATCCCTGCCGCGCTAGGCGGCATCCGCCAATCACCACGAGCCCGGCTGCACCGTCGCGACCCGCTTCAGAGCGCAGCTTTTCTTCAATTTTTCTACGACGCGAACATCGACTGGCTGGGACCGCCGAATTGAACTGACGTTCCGCCAATCGAGTTCTGAATGCATTGATCCCGCGATATTTGCTGCTTCGCCCAGCTGAGAACGACGACGAACACAACAATTCCCGCGGCTGTTGCCCTTGCCCGAGGTTTTCTGTCTCGGTCCATTCTCGCAGCGAGCGAAACCGAACCAAACCGAGCCCCCATCCATCAACGACGAGAACAAATCGCACGGTGCCTACTTGACCGCCGTCCAACCGACCACCTAGGCTCCTCACCACCGCCGCAGCCAAGATCGAAACCAACACAATGCTCCTCCCATTCTCATTCCGAGGCCTCGCCTCGCGCCTCCTCTCCAAACCCGCCACCGCCCTGACCTCGAGTCTCCCACCCTCCTCCTCCTCCCGATGCCTCTCCACCACCACCCGCCTCTCCGCCGCCAAGGGAGGAAGCACCAAAAACAAAGTACCCCTCGCCAAGAAACCCGCCAAAACCCCCAAGAAGAAGCGCAATGCGGCCGAAGCGCGGGATCCCAAGATTGTCAACATGCTCAAGTACATGTCGGCTCTCTCCCCCAAATGTCTGCCGCCGCCGCTGCGCATGGCCCGTAACCGCTGGTTGCGGCACTGGACGATCCACCGCGCGTGGATGCTCTTCCGGCGGCAAGAAACGGCTGCGCGGGAGAAGACGCTGATGCGCCAGTACCAGGGTATCAGCAATGCGTGTGAGGCGTTGCGCCTGACGGAGGGCCCTGCGGGGCGCGGTGAAGGGTATCTGTACCGAGTGGCGATGGAGAAGCACGGCGTTTATGGCCTAAAGGGGATCCCTATTGAGTATGCGAGGGCGCAGACGGAGACGCCGGCGAGGGTGGCGTGGAATCATGACTGGAAGAGGTAACTGGATAAATTTGGCTGGCGTTGGAGAATTTGTGTTCGACATACGGAGGGAGGATAGAAACATCAAGACGTGTATAACACTTTCTGTATCATAACTATAAATTGCATTAGCGTCATGCCTCAACCAGGGAGGTGATGTGCGGGATTTTAGGCTCACAACACCACTAGTTCAGTGCAATCATGAGGGATAAAAGTATTGGCGACTGTAGCTTCTGAATATTAAAAAACCAACACTATCCAGCTTCCATAACCGCTTCCATTTCAGTCTTCCCGCGCTCTCGAAAAGTCTTTTATGTTCGCCCATGCTCCGGCTCCAAGTTGATTGACCCAATAGTGTAAACACAGATACTTGAGAGAGAAAAAGATATCCCTAAAGAAGGATGGGACTTAGACACAGTAGTCTCCGCACCAAAAAGCTTCCCTACAATCCCGTATGGCCGTAACCCCTTTCCCAGAATCCTGTTTGTTGCCGCCAATCCCTGTCCCATTTCATGATGATATGCTCCGACTTGTCACCGTTCCCGCTTACAGCAGCCAGTGAAAAACAATAGAGTAAACGACAGTGGAAGAATAGGAAGAGGGAGCGAGAGACCAGATCTATAACCGTATTAATACACATATGCAGGCCGTGTCTGGTGTCGTTGTGGTGTGACTCGCTGTTTTGCTGAGTTTATTTGATCAATTCATCCTGGTTCGAGTTGGTGGGACCCGAAAGTCGCAACGGGCTCGATCAGTGGCAGATCTGGGAGTGTGCCAGCCTCGTTGACGCCCGGAGTGTATAGGAAGCTGTGATGCCGTGTGTGTTTCCCGTTTCTGGGGACTTGCTGCCTCATTCTCTCCTCTTCATAGAATCACGCAACAGCCACCCCCCTCGCCCTTCTCAAAAGTCAACAGGGCCGCTCGTGTCGCTGCCTCGAAAACGTCGTCGACACCTTCACCGCTGAGGCTGGAGCATTCGAGGTATTTGCGGGCGCCGATTTCCTTGGCAGCCTGCTCCCCCTCGCTCTCGATCACAAAACGCTGAGAGCGCCGCCGCATCTCCTCCATGGCAACAGGGTCATTGCGGAGGTCCTTCTTTAGGCCCACGAGAATAATTGGTACGTCGGGACACCGCTCCTGCGCCTCCACGACCCACTGCATTCCAGAGTTAGCCAATGTCTGAGGTTGGGATGGCTCTGGTGACACGGAAATGTAACACAACGGCGAGTGACGTAGCCAAAGGGCGTCCTGCCGCGGGTTTGACCGCTGGCGTGGGTATGGGCAGGGTGCGAGTTGAGAGGGATTCGGCACCACCCACCTTGTGTTTGACATTGTCAAGCGAGTCTGGTGTATCGATGGAGAAACCTATTAAGATGACGTGCGCCTTTGAGTATGCTAGCGGCCGTAACCGTTCATAGTCCTCCTGTCCAGCTGTGTCCCATAGCGCAAGCTGCACCGACTTGCCATCTACCCTGCAGTCGGTCACGTAATTCTCGAACACTGTCGGGATCTGCCGTGGGGGGAAAGTCGGTCAGTGGTCGGATGCGAGAGCGAATCATGTCGAAGGAGGCGCTGGGTGGGCTGTAGGAAGACGGGGACTCACATAGTGCTGTTGAACGGCGAGAGTCAGCAGGGATACCGAGGTTGATGAGGGTGCACACATACTGTTGGGAAAAACCCCAGCGTAAATACGCTGAGCAGACTGGTCTTCCCGCATGCGCCATCACCAATGATGACGAGTTTCCTGGCAGTGGTTCGTATCAGAATGGGGAATTGGCGGGGAGGGCAGAATAGCAGCCGTCTCCGGATTGGCCTAAATAAATATTTCGGGGCCTTACCTGCGGATGACATTTGCGGGACTTCCTGGGCTTGCCATCTTGTCGGGTTGGGTGAGGGTGGGATGGGACGAGCGTGTGGTGGTTGACTGGTGCTCTCCGCACCCGGCTCAGCAGGAGCAGCTCGTCTTTTCGCTCGCAAGAACTCGTCGGCAACTCGCTCGGCTCGAGGGTAGGATGGCGGGCGTCAGCAATGCGTCGCAGATGAGAAAAAGCAGCGAGAGAGGCAGATTGACCGCTAGATAGACTGTCAGATCTCGAAGGATGACGGCTACAGCTGCAGCTGCTTCGGCCTATAAATTTCGAGGGGAACAGCGGCTTGATAGCTGCTGGGACATGGATTACATAACCCACCCAAGTTCTATCCGCCCACCTCAAACAGCGCTTGCACTCGGTCTCCCGGGCGCGATACGATGCGGTGCATGGGAAGCGCCCCACTGAACCGCTAACACAGCGCGCTGACCGGCACCCTTCCCCTGTCCCACAGATCATCGCAAAAGTCCTGGCTTTTATTCCCAGCTCACTACACTTGACCTGTGCGCTCTTGCACCCAAGCCGCCGCCATGAGGACTGAGGCCTCGTCGGCTTTGTCTCGCGATTTCCAAGTCCTAGGACTGCCCAACCGAGGGGAAACCGGGTAACCAAGAGAGGAGATGAGGGTGGGGCTGCAGCAGATCCTACACACAGTCCTGGCGCGAGAGTCTGTGGCAGGGCACAGTGCTGATAGGTCGAATGTCTGGTCGCGGACGGAGCTGATTCCCAAACCTACCGCTGACGAGGCTGTGCACTAATAAAACGCGCCGCTACGGGTTTGGGGGTCTTGACGAAGAACTAACTAACCAGATGTTGGGCCAATTGTGAAAATGGACAGTGCTACACGCGACGGGGCTGAGAGGGGCATGGGCCCCTCGTCAGGGCCCAAGACACCGGGGCCGCGGGGGAAAGGGGCCTCCATCCGGTGACGAGCCGGACAAAGACTGCCTTGGAGGTTGATAAAACCTCGTGTTCGCAACCTCTTGGTATTGGAAAGCCCGTAAACTTCCTCTTGGGCCTCCAGCTAGTTACGGGCTATAACGACATCGCCTTACTCCAGTCAACAGTGCGATACCGCGTGGCATCGCGATCGACCGAGCCAGCGAACATTCCGCTGGCCATTCGCCGCTTGGGTCCAAAGACCCTCCACTACGGAGTATGCTCGTGATTGTTGCTATAGAAGCCGACAGCAGAATTGGATCAAGCTGCAGAGTGCATTTCCTTAGCGTGTTATTGGCGGACAGCCTCCCACCAGCTCTCAGCGACGAATGTAAAGAGGAGCAGTTACTCGGGAGATGGGGTCTGCTTCACAGCGAAACCGGCAAATCATGGACAATGTCTTGGGAAGGAGTGTGACAGCAAACGCGACGGCAGAGAGCCGCCAGCTGCGAAGGTGCCGGCTGCAGTGTAGCCAGACGGCGCTAAATGGAAAACGTGATATTTTGTGCCAAGACTGCAAATGGCACTCCCCAGTTAGCATTGCGGTTCACCCTAGTGTTCCTCATCGAATTTCTGATTTCAAAGGCGGGATTGGAAAGCTGAAAGGCAGCAGACGACACAGCTGTAACAAATGCCCCACAACAGCTTCTGGTTTTCTGGCAGCGTCACGCGCGGCGGCTCAGGTACCCACAGCAAGGCCACATCGAGGCTGAGCGTCACGTGCAGTGGCTGACCAATCAGAAAGCGTTCTCGGATGGGGAACTGGGACCACAAACCCGCTGGACTGAGAACATCCGAACAACCTGAGAGTGCACATTGCATCTTGGTGCCGCACTGGTTATTGCAAGCTCGCCTGTCGCGTTTGCAGCTGCCGACGATTCCCAACACAGCCCATCATCCCGTGCCCGCGGAGGTCGTCCTGGATTGTGAGTAGCATCCTGGGTCGTGAGTCAACCTGCGAATAGCCCTCAATCCCGCTTGTCGAGCTCGCTGTCGCTACCTTCACCCCCACCCTGCTTAGTACCCCTCGTCGCCTGATAGCTCTGGAAAGTGCTTGATGTTCAGCCCTGCCAGCCGTTCCTTCCTTGCAAATTCAAGCTCCTCTTTCACATCCGCTCATGTCGCCGCTCCTTCTTAAACTGCTGTCCTCGTTCCCCTGCCACGCTGCCGCGTCTGGCGTTGAGACCTTGCCCCACCCCACGAGAGACCGTCGCTCACTTTTCTTCGTCCCTAATCTAGGCCCGATCCGACTCCCCGGCAACCCTCGCCACGCTACTGGCACGTCTCCGATCTCCCACATACCGTCCGGCACACCTACTCGCCGGCGCCATTCTCACTCCACGCACGCATCAAGATGGGTGGCAGCCGTCGCCAGCAACCGGTAGGGGCACCGAATCCGCCCCCGCTCTCACCGACGTCCAAGGCCACGGCAAAGTATACGAACAAGGACGGGTCCAAGTACATTACCGTGCCCAAGGGTACCGCCTCGGTTGATTCGTCGCAACCGTCTCCAACCACTGTCCCCGCTGTGAATGCCAGGAACAGCGCCTCCGCTGCAGACCCCGTTGGAGGACCCGTTTCCAACGGGCAAACGCAGCCTGTTAATCGAAAGAAACAGAAACGCCGCGAGAAAGCGGCCGCGAAGGCAGCGGCCGGACAGGGTCCCAGCGGAAAGCCCCCAACTGGTCTCCCAAGTCCGCCCGCCTCGCAAGCGCCGCACTCCGGAGAGGCCGAGCAAGACAGCCAGGACGACGATGAACCTGACGCGGATGAGGATCACCAAAACTCACACCCGCAGCCAAACGGGCACGCAGCGGAAAGCACGAGCAAAGGGAAGAAGTCGAAAAAGAAGAAGAAGAAAGGTGCGGCCACGGGTTCCGAGGGATCTCGAGACCAGGGAGGGAGCAGCGCCCCGGCACCGTCTGGCATGTCCAGAGAGCGTATATGGAATAACAGCTCACAAGAGGAGCGGGAGAGGATCAAGGAGTTCTGGCTTGGGCTTAGCGAGAAAGAGCGTAAATCCCTCGTTAAGGTTGAGAAGGACGCCGTGCTCAAAAAGATGAAGGAGCAACAGAAACACACCTGCAGCTGCACCGTCTGTGGTAGAAAGAGAACGGCCATTGAAGAGGAGTTGGAGGGTCTGTATGATGCGTATTATGAGGAGCTCGAGCAGTACGCCAACCACCCCGGCCAAGGGGATCCCTCTTCGACCTTCTCTCCCGCGCGACGCCATCCCCCCAGCAGACCTTCAACGTATTCCAATCACCAACCATCTCGCGGCCATATCGAGCGTGCCGGGGATGACGATGATGACGATGACGATGGCGAAGACGAGTATAGTGATGAGTTGGAGGAAGACGACGACTATAGTGAAGAGGATCCTTCCGAGGACGCTTACCGCCAGGACTCGGTCCGAGATCAGTTTTTCAGCTTCGGAAATAGCCTTACTGTTCAGGGTAGGGACAGATTCCCCATTCTTCCCTTGTTCCTGCAGAGTTTCCCCTTTTCGGGAGCTGGCAATAACGCTTATGGCTCATCTTCTCTAGGGGGCATTCTTACTGTAGCCGACGATTTGCTCAAGAATGATGGGAAAAAGTTCATTGAGATGATGGAGCAGCTCGCAGAACGGCGCATGGCTCGCGAAGAGGACGCCAGGACCGAGTACGCCCCCCGGGAATACGCCCATGCAGATGGTAACGACTATGGCCATCACGCCTCACCTCAAGACGGCGTCTATGATGACGACGAGGAGGAGTACGAGGAGGATGAGGAGGACTACGACAGCCAAGAAGACGAGGTACGTAGGCGGCCGCGTCCTACGCTAGCTTCACGGTGATTAATTTTCAAACAGGACCCAATGACCGAGGAGCAGCGGATGGAAGAAGGCCGTAGGATGTTCCAGATTTTTGCTGCCCGCATGTTCGAGCAGAGGGTTCTCACAGCCTACCGGGAAAAGGTTGCGAAAGAACGGCAGGAAAAGCTTTTGGAGGAACTGGACGACGAGAAACAGAAAGAAGAGAGACGCGCAGAGAAGAAGGCCAGAGAGGCCCAGAAACGCAAAGAAAAGGTGGCCAGAAAGAAAGAACAAGAAGCCAAGGAAAAAGCACGTAAAGAAGCATCCAAGGCGGCTGAAGAAGCAGCCAATCGTGCCGAGGAGCTACGGAAACAAGAGGAGCAGCGCCGGAAGGCAGAAGAGAAGAAAAGGCAACGGGATGCACAGAAGAAGCAGGAGGAGGAGGAGCGCCAGCGTAGGGAGGCAGAACGCCTCAAACGGGCACAAGAACGCGAGGAAAAAGAGATAAAGGCTCGCGAGGCTAAAGAAAAGCAGCGCGAGGAGGCTCGACAGAGGGAGAGGAGCCTCAAGGATCTTAAAGAGCGTCAGGCTCGCGAACGGAAGGATCAGCAAGAACGTGACAAGAGAGAAAAGGAGGCCAAGGTCAAGGCAGCTAGAGAAGCCAAGGATGCCGCCAAGGAGGCAAGAGAGAAAGATAAGGAAAAGCTGAAGCAGGAGGAACGGGCTGCACAGAAAGCTGCGGCTCTCTCCGCCGCTGTTCCTGTGCCCATCACCCTCCCAAAGCGTCCAGTACATCATCAAGCGCCAGCTGCCGTCCCTGCGGTACCACAGCAGCCCGCCTGTTCGTATGCTTCGCCCCAGATCGCGGTAGCCACACCAGCTTTACCGAAGGCGCCGACGCCGATGAGGGTACGCCAGTCGTCTCAACACGAGAGCACAACCGGGCCATCCTCTCAGTCGGGATCTGGTCCGAGTCAGAACCCGTCTCCGCATCCGATAACGCCGGTCCACGCCAGCCCTGGACCGATCGGGACACTTGGAAAGGTTCTAGCCATCCCGACTGGCCCACCAGTGCCGTCGCATCCCGCGTCGCCGCCAAGCACATCCACCAAGCTTCCATATGGACAGTCTGGCTCTTATGTCGTTCCTCCACCCATCAGCTCGTACCCTCCAGGGCTACCGCCCCCTATTCCCCAAGCTATGTCAAATCAGATACCCCCAGGGTTCGGCAGCGCGATCACCCACGATAATATGTTCGGCGGTGCCGCTTTGCCCAGTCTGTACAGGCCTCCCACCAATTTGGGACCCGCGCCGCCTGGGTTTGGTGGACATGTTGCTGGACGGGGACTTCCCGTATTCCCTCCACCAGGCTTCTCAGCGCCGCTTGACCCCGCGGTTGCTGGTTTGTCGCAGGTATTTGGATCGCCCTTAGCCAAAGAACCAGCCCAGACCCATTCCCGCCAGGGTTCCGGAAGCTTCGAGCCTGGGACCCCTGCATCTCAGCCGATCAGTCGCCCGGCACCCATTGCCAGACCCTCCAGTATCGTCCATGGCCATAGACTACCGAGCGACTCTCCTGGAATTAGCATCTCCAATAGGGCCGAGACCGACTCGCGCCTCGGAAGCAGCGCTCTTCTAGACGACTTTGAGGATACCAACTCGTTTGCGGACCATGCACAGCGGAATCTCGGAGGGGCGGGCATGTTCCCCAACACCCTGGGCGCACGAAACCCCGCTGCTTTCCCCATATCTGCCTTCGGAAACGTGGAATCCTTCCTTCCACAAAATAACATGTGGGCTCCACTTAACGCGCCGCCACAGGCCAACATTTTCAGCTCGCAACCACAACCAGGTTTTGGGACAGCGCCTATCAACACGCCCTGGGGACTTCAGCCGGCCCCGTCCGCGTTTGGCGCCCCTGGGATGATGGATCGACCCAGTGAGCCACGGTATGTGACAATCCGGAAGCTGCTCTGCCGGGTCTGCCACAATCTATCATTGAAAGACCATGGGCAGGGTTTCAGCATGCTCGACGACGTGAGGGCCGAGCTTAACAAGTCGAACCTCGAGGTGGAGGAGAAGGAGCTCTTGGAAATATGCGAGACCGAAGGCAATCATCAAAACGGCGGAGGGACCTTTGAGCTGCTCGACCACCCCCTAGGTATGATGATCCGCTGGGAGCCCACTACAGATCAGCGGCGGATTCAGAGAGCTGTCGGTGCACCAGGAGAATTCAGCAGCCCTATGGTAGGTGCTGGGTACCCCCGTTAGGATCGCCAAGGCAACCGACGGAGTCAGAACCGATAAAATCAGAGTCCCACAGGACACAGTCTTCCTTGGGCACCCCCAGAGGAACGACTGCTCAAGAAGCCGCACAAGAAAATGTGGGATTAGCATCGTGTAGTGATTAGTCAACGAGAAATGGGCAATGGAAAGGGTACGCCTGCATGGATTTGCAGCAGCGTTGCTTTTAGACCAGCGCAGATGCGTGCATTGAAGCTTTAAAACAAGAAATAGTACGTTGCAGCCATGAACGCCTCAACGACCGAACGTGAAAGTGAGAGGCTTGAGACTGCTCGCAAGAACCTTCTAGGTGAACTGGCACCAAGTTTGAAATTTGTCAAGGTTTAATTTCACCGTCGTCCTCCGTCAGGCATACATATGTAGCTATCCCTTCCAACCACATCGTCAGCTCGTTCGCCCATCACCGCCATCATGTTTTCAAGATCAGGAACTCTCCGGTTTCGAACCACAGCCCCCCTGATTCCTCGGTCCCCTTCAACAACCCTTTACTCATTTCCGTCGTTCTCGTTGCCATCATCGTCGCCGTCATGGTCTTCATCATACTCTCCGACCACGCCTTCCCCGCAAGACCATGACCAACGCGTCTTCCGCCTTGGAAAACGCGCAAACCTCCGCCACGACCTCCTTCACACCCTTAATATGCGCCTCACAAGCTACCGCGATCAACTTCTCTTTTCTCGACCACATGGCCCCTCATCCATCGCAAGGGAACGGGACAGGGAAAGGGAAGAATCATCAACACCCAAAAGAACCAGGACCAGGACCAGGCTAGCGCCTGTCTTTTGCAGAATCTAGTCGAGGGGAGGAAGCTTATCCATGAACGGCTGGTGAAGATGGATGCGGAACGGGATGCAGAGCGGGAAACACACCAGCCCCCTACTTGCCTGAAGCATGATGATATTGAGGATAAGCACGCGGGAGGAGAAGAGAAATCCCCCATTCACGTTGCGCCAAACGCGTTTATGCACGCCCGCCAGATGTATACTACGAATGTGTACCTGCGGGAGATTTCGGGTCGTATCGACGGGGTTAACGCGCGGCTAGATTGGATGCAGCGGGAGATAGAGCTGGCGAGGCGGCGAGCGGAAAAGGACAAAGTGGAGAGGGCGGACAGTCAGGATGCCGTGGAAGCAAGGGTGCAGGGGATGCGGAGGGAGATGCGTGTGTTAGGGGAGAAAGTGGAAAGGTTGCTGGCGTTGGCGGAAAGAAGGGCGGTTTAGGTGGGCTTTTCGTTGTCCCATAAGGTGCAGCTAGCATGGAGCATTGGATGCGCATGACATCACAACCCTAAATACGGAGTAAAAGCAGGCCATCCATTATCCTAACGGGTCCAGACATCTACAAAATGCGAAGCTATGCCAGTTTACGAAAAGACAAAATCAACAATCCAGTACAACTATTCCATCAGTTCCTATTCGAGCTATCCGTTTTCTCCAGCCCAGTGTCCTTACCAAAGCGGCGCGCGCGCCGAAAAGAGAGATACAAATTTGGCGTGCCAATTATTGAAGCCTTTGAGGTCAAAGGGCTCCGCACATCTTAGTCTAGGTTTTTGGCTTCTCCATGCCACGATTTCTCCAACATTCCCCACGAGTCCCTCCGTCACCTAGCTCACCGTGCTAACAACACCATACCGCGGCATGCTTTTTGATCCCGGCCGACTCATAAAACAGTCCCGTCTCACCTGAGAGGGTGAGGGTCGTGCGAATCAGCAAAAGGATTCGAGCCGTGAGCACCCCCATACTCAGTTCCCGGGGCGCCCTGATACCCAGCCGAATACTGCTGGGGAGGAAAGTCGGGGGCGTTGCTCATTAGGGGCTGACGGTCCATCGTGTCTCCACCAGAAACGCTACGGGAGGCAGGCTTCTTGGCACCGACCAAAGCCGCTGTCTTGGCTTCAGCGGCGATCTTGGCCGCCTCGGCAGCGCGAATGAGGCGGCGCTGCTGCTTCCGCTCGCGGCAGCAGAAGAAGCAAATGGCGATGATGGAGGCGGCGATGGCGGTAGCGAAGAAAATAGCAATAATTATGCCGGCCGTGGGGGGCGCCGACTGCTTGAACATGCAGTTCGGGTTGCCCTGAGCATCCATCTGGCAGATGAGGCCAGCAGCACAGACCTGCGAGGCAACAGCAGTCTGGAAGCAAGGCAGTCTCCTGCCGGAGCTCGGGCCTGTCGATTGAAGCGGGCAAGACGTGATGTCGACCATGGTCTCAGTAAAGCACACTGATGGGCTGTTGAGGTTGGCGGCGGAGCTAGTAATGGTGGTCGGCCTGTCTGTGGTCGGTGGGTTGGCGACCGCGGTGGTGGGGTTGTTCTCCGGCGTCTGGACAGTAGTCTGCCGGTTGTTGGTCGGCGCCGCCGTGGTCGGCACAGCCGTGGTTGGCTGCCGGTTGTTGGTCGGGCTTGCTGCAGGCGTCTGGGGCGTTTGGTTTTGACGAGTATTGGTCTGGGGTTGGGTCCGAACAGGCGTTGTTGTTTCGTCGTCACCCAGCTGCCGAGGACCGACCTGGACGCCATCGACACCGCGTCGGCGGCGCAGATCAGAGCCTTCATCCGGGTTGCATCGTCGAAGAGTCCACGCTGCCTCGATCTGGGACTCGGGAATGGTGCAGCCGGCATTCTCGAAGCATGCCTCGAGCTCGGCCGTCAGCTGCTCAATCGATGTCGCTGAGCTTTGCGACACACGATGCGAAAAACAGTAGTTGAGCGATCCCTCGTCGCCGCACGAGGCCGAAGCCGCGAGCTGTCGACTCGACGAGTGTATGCATTCTGCACGTCCGTTGCTTGAAGCAGACACGAGGGCCAGCAACGACCCCAGGGCAAGCGCCGAATGCCGCAAAAGTGATGTGTTCCGCATTACGGGCAATTTACGCCGCGGCCAATCTGATTTACCCTGGTGGCTTGAATTTGCTCCCTGCTCCGAAATCCAGTGGCGCCTTTGCTGGCTGGCTCGGGTTGCACCTTCCAAGTTTTCCTTGTGTCCTCAGAGATCGGCAGGCTGCAGCCCCGTGTGGTGCAGCCCTCTCTATTCTCGTTGGCAAACGAATCGCGGTCGGTCGCTTCGTCCGAATGTCGTGCACCTTTGCCTGCGAATGCAGTAGCAGGGGACGGAGAGTTGATGCGTGTCGCGACCTTCGTCTGCTCACGTCGTTCAGCGGTTCGCGGTAGAAGCCCGAGAAAAGAGAGGGATGGAATGGGGCTGAGGGAGGCAGGGGATGCAATTCAATTAAAATGTCTGGCACCTCGCAGAGAGCACCTCCTTTTCCTCGCTTCAGCAGCTGGGGGAGGGAGGAATGCCCAGCCCAGCCCAGCCAGCCCCAGTCCACGAGGGCCGCGCCCAGGGACCAGTCGGGGACCAGGGGTCTGCGAGGACCCCTGGGCTGCGCTGCAGCGCTCTGACTGGCTGCATCTTTTCCTGGAGTTGGGCTCACGATCCAACTCGCTGCACTGCCGCGCATCTAAGACAGGGGGTGCTGCAGAGGCCTGAAATTCTGAATGGTGGCCGTTACGCCAACTGCCCAATCAGGGACACTGATTTGGGAAAGTGGGCCCGACATGCGACGGTCTGCTTTCCATTTGCGGGCTTGGCCATCCCCCCTAGCGCTTTCCAGCGCTCCGGGTGGTCGACGTGCTGCAGTTCAGCCGTCCCTCAGCCACACAGATATGGATCTAGTCGTTCAACAGCCACAGATATTATCCCTAATCATCCTTTCGGGCGCGAGTTATGTGAGACGGCCGCTCAATGTCAGCATTGCCTGACGTTCATCCCAAGAACGGAATCCCGGTGCATAGTCATGGATGAAAAAAGGCGGAAATGGGGACGAACCAACGACAGCGATAGGACCTGGTCAGTGAACCAACTCATTTTAATTTTTGTTGGGTCGCTGCTGTTTCAAGCTGGTCCATGCGTCGGGCTCGCAGTAACAAAATGTTGCCGACTCCCCGCGATGTCGTCAGCTTGAGGAAACTCAAAAGTCAAACCTGCATCGAGGTCATCCGCGGACACAGACTCCACGATGGTGAGCGCCAGCAACAAGACGGCTGAACCCGCTTTGTTCCCATTTTTTAGCGGTGTACCGGCGAGGAAGAACCAAATGTTCCGGCGGGCACCGACTCCATCCGATGTCGGTCACCGCCCAAATGTGGGCTGATAAGGCTAAAAAATTGGCGATAAGGCCGATTTGAGTCACGGGCAGCTGCTGGGATCGACCTGACCCCTCCATTCGACCTGATATTTCTCTCGTCGGGTGCCAATTGACCAACATTTCCATACTTTTCTGACCTTGACCATCACCTACGGGTTTTTGTGCTTCTGGGGATTCCTTTGCTTTCAAACGACGCAGAAATTTCCATCGTAACCATGACCAAGGGCCGTGTTTGTCTGTAAGTTTTCCCCTCCTCGGCTTGAGCTCGAGAGCAAGGGTGGGAACGTCCCCCTTGCTCCACGACCCGCTGCTCAAGGATTGGCCAATTGACTGCGTTCTGTAGCGCCTATTCTGGAGGTTCGTTACGATTTCCATCCGAATATTACCCTAAATCCGTCCAATGCTGTGCTCCGATGCACTTCGAGACCTCCGCCGCCGAGAGCTAACCTCCTGCTGCCAGGCCTCGACACCTCCACCATCCTGAAATGGCTCATTAACGAGGGATATGAGGTCGTCGCCTTCTTGGCTGACGTCGGTCAGGAGGAGGATTTTGCTGCTGTCGAGAAGAAGGCCCTGGCCCTCGGCGCCAAGAAGATGGTGATTGAGAACCTCCAGAAGGTCTTTGTCGAGGAGATTGTCCATAGAGCCATCCAGTGCAACGCTATCTACGAGGACCGCTACCTGCTAGGTACCTCCTTGGCCCGTCCTATCATTGCCCGCGCCCAGGTCAAGGCTGCCGAGGAGAACGATTGCCAGGTTCGTACCAGTGCCTTTTGTATTGTATATGGTTGCTAACTTGTTTGACAGTATGTCAGCCACGGCTGCACAGTATGTATTCAAATCCGTGTCTGAAATTTCCCTTTCGAAAACTGTAGCTGAGCCAAATACCGTTTTGACAGGGCAAGGGGTAGGCGCCCTCCTCCTCATGGTTGTTCATCACTAATCCGGTACAGTAACGATCAAGTCCGCTTCGAGCTTGCGTTTGCCGCCTGCAATCCTGCTCTCAAGGTCATTGCGCCGTGGCGTATGCCCGAGTTCATTGCCAAGTTCAAGTTGGTTTCTCCGTATTCACGTACCTGACCTAGCCTAATGCTTCTGAAAGGGGTCGCCAGGATCTCCTCAAGTATGCCGCCGAGAACAACATCCCTGTCTCGTCGACTCCCAAGGCTCCGTGGAGCATGGACGGTGAGTTTCTTTGCGTGAGAGCCCTAGGCCGTGCTGACCCCGCCAGACAACCTTGTCCATTGCTCATACGAGGCTGGTGTTCTCGAAGACCCCGACCACACCCCCCCCAAGGAGCTCTGGACGTGAGTTCTTAAACCGTGAATATATTCTTCACATGCTGATTGACATTGACAGTCGCACCATCGATCCCCTAGATGCTCCCAACAAGCCTTACGAGTTCTCAATCTACTTTGAGAAGGGTATCCCCGTCAAGGTAGTGACGGAGGATAAGAAGGAGGTCACAGACAGCCTGGAGCTCTTCAAGCTCCTTAACAAGATTGGCCACGACCATGGTGTTGGCCGTGTTGATATCGTTGAGAACCGGTTCATCGGCCTCAAGAGCCGTGGCTGCTATGACACCCCTGGCCTGTACGATCGGCTCTCTGATTGATCTGGCTCCGCCGCTAACATTCCTATAGCACCATTGCGAGACTGGCTCATATTGATCTCGAGGGCCTTGTTCTCGACTCCAAGGTCCGCGAGCTCCGTGACCAGTTCGTCACCCAGTCCTGGAGCCGTCAGCTCTACAACGGAATGTGTAAGTGATCGACCAGAATCGAATTCAGCACGTGCTAACCGACCAGATTTTACCCCCGAGAGAGAGTTTGTTGAGGTAGCGCTGGTGGCGTCGCAGAAGAATGTTGCCGGTGTCGTCCGCATGGCTGTTTACCGTGGCAATGTAGGCACAATATCTCCCCTAGTTGTCCGCCCGCTAACAGTGCCTGCAGGCCTACGTTCTCGGCCGCTCCAGCGACGCTAGCAACCTTTACAGCCAGGAGTAAGTAGTTGCACACACCTCCTTGTTGGAACAGATCTTGACCCAGCCAGGGATGCTTCTATGGACTCGTTGGAAGGTTTCTCGCCCGAGGATACTACTGGCTTCATTGCCATCCAAGGTGAATATCCGCCATTCTTTGGTAGCACAGATACTAATTTTCCATCAAGCTATCCGCCTCAAGAAGTTTGGCCTTCAAAAGCGCAAGGATGGCGAGCCTTTGACCCAGTAAACGCGGTCAGATGGAAGTATCTGATGCAACCAAGCCAGACTGTAGATTCACATAGACAAAAGAAAAGCAGCAATCCCTTCCATGAATCCCTTCTTGTCTACCATTGATGCGGCGGCTGCTATTCATGCTAACAACACAGTACTGCGGAGCTAGAAGGGCTGGGCGGTTGCTGCCCCACAGTGGCGGCTGTTGGTCATGTTGGCGCTCGTTGGGCAGGAAGGCAGAAGCTTAGCAAGGGGCTCGGAGGATTCTCGCCGAGTTTCAAGCTGGGCTAGTTAATATGTAAGTCGCTACCCCGCATGCGTTGGGTGATGGGCTTTGCCTGCGTTCTTGAATCCAAACCCGGTTGTTTTGCATCTGCAGTCAACCGTTAGCTCTTGACGATGGCATCGGCCTCGGAGCAACCGGCGATTGATCCGGAATACCAGTACTACCCCCTACAAAGTCCCACAAGCATTCGGGTCCTCGATACTCGGATCGAAATACGGAACGGCGACATCGTGTGCCGCCTAACCGAGATCAATCTCGACGACCCAAACCGGTCAGCTTACACGACACTTTCGTACACATGGGGCAACCCGCTAGCTTCGTTTTATGAGGCAAATGCACCTTTGCTCCAGGATCTGTTTGGCGAACATGATGTCCAGGACCTTTTCACCGAACAGGACGTGCCGTTGCACCCCCACGCCTTTGAAGAGTACGACTGGATGCAGCAACGGCGCATCTTCATCGAGGGTCCAGATGGAGCCTCGGCTGGTTTTTTGTCGGCCACCAAGAACCTCCACGACTTCCTGAGTGAACTCAACAGGAACCCACCATCCAATGCTGGCTGGATTTGGATTGATCGGATTTGCATCAACCAGGACGACTCTGCCGAAGTGGCATCGCAGATCATGATGATGGGGCGCATCTATCAGAACTGTGACTCTGTTATCGCTTGGTTGGGAGTAGCAGGCATGGAGACAGGTCTAGCTTTTGAAGTGTTTCGCGGAATGCAGGGCTTCACGGAAGGCGAGTGGGCGCAAAAGATGCGGTATGATCACAAACGCAACATAGAGGGGATCGATGACCCATCTATGCTTCCGGCGCGAGTGAAGGAAGCCACAGAAAAGCCGACGGCAGCGCATTGGGATGCCTGTATTCATTTCTTCCGTACGTGTGTCTTCTCGGTGCATCACCAGCCGACTTCTTGCTGACATCAACAGAACGGGCTTGGTTCTATCGCGGCTGGACGCTTCAGGAATCCACCCTGCCCCCTGAGGGGGAATTCTGGTGCGGACCACTCCGTGCGCCCCTGGAGAACTTCCACAGGCCAATTCATATGCTTGAGACCTTTCTGAGTCAGAACAATCGAGACAGTGTCATCCTTACCAACACAGCGCCTTCGAAATGGCCTGAGGATGTCACGCGGCGCTTGAAATTTCTCCGGATCGCAAGAGCCCGGTTTGCCCTTGATAACAATCCATTAAATGAACCACCCTGGAATTCTATTCGCGAAGGTTTCTGCATCAATCCCCGCGACAAAGTCTACTCCGTTCTCGGTATCTTCGCCCATCCCCCCGTCTACCCCGACTACACCAGGCCCGTCGCCGATGTCTACCGCGACTTCGTCGTCACTGTCGAATCCAGCCTCGATGTGATCCTCTACATGAAAGAAAACCTCTCCCTCAAAGTCACACCCAACCTCCCTTCCTGGGTCCCCGACTTCGCAGCCCGAGCCCAGGAGCCCATCCCGTGGACCTATCTTGGCGCCCGCTTCGCCTACCGTGCGGGCTGGTCCGAGGCCGACACCTCTCCGCTCCGTCTCGACCACCCTGACCCCAACATTCTTGCCATCCACGGCATCGAGGCAGACACTGTCAGTCATGTTGCTGCCTCGTACGAAGAACTCACTCAGGCTGATGGCCTGCTTTCCTCCCTTGGTATCATGCATCTTGTCTCGCCGACTCTCGCTGCCTCCCGCAACGGAGAAGATCCTGTCTCTACCTTTTGGCGCACTCTTACTGCCAACCTGGTCGGTGCTGGTCCGGAACGTGTCCGTCCCGAATTACATGGACGAGGCTTCCGCGTTCTGGCAACGCACTGCCTCGCCCGCTCGGCGGACTCTGATCCTACCACGGTACGTAATTTACTGGAGCAGGTTCAATCCCCGTTCCTTCCCTCGTGGGAGGAGATTCTTGAGTACACGCGAGGTGGCAACGCCACCAAAGAGAAGGCAGCAGAGGAGGCGGTGATATTCTTGGATGCGCTGAGGGCCATGTTTAATGGACGTAGAATATTCTTTACGGAGGCGGGGAGGATTGGGATTGGGCCGGAGGGAGTGGAAAAGGGGGATCGGGTGGTGGTGTTAAGGGGGATGAGGTTTCCGTTTGTAATGAGGAAGGTTGGGCAGGAGGAGGAGGAGGAGGGGGGGAATAGCAGGTACTCATTGGTGGGACATTGTTTTGCAGAGGGAATTATGGAAGGGGAGGTGTTGGGAGGAGAGTGGCTGAGGTTGGAGATCGAATAAGTGAATGAAATGGGTATATTATTTGGCTTGTTAGATACTCGCTCTTCTTTGAGACAGCAAGTCCTAGCAACATTTAGCTAACGAGAAAAGGTTCAATTTGTGAGACATCCTTCCAAGTTCAGCTATGCTCGTTTTTTTCTCCCCTGGGACCTCCCACCCCCCCCCCCTTCTCCCCCCGTATCCTTCTTTGTTAGATGTCGCTGAAGCTCTAGAGGGGAGACCCAGAACGAATGTACCCTTGCCTACAAAGAGTGAAGAGGGACACGTTTTCTCAGGTCATGGAAGCACTTGTCACTTA
>Ga0247765_1000091_pt1 | contig 68829 bp, 42 predicted proteins | sample UWRJL106311C6_FD_179949 | JGI IMG/M metagenome (GOLD analysis project Ga0247765, IMG submission 179949) | Plant litter microbial communities from Arlington Agricultural Research Station in Wisconsin, United States - UWRJ-L106-311C-6 | ecosystem: Environmental > Terrestrial > Plant litter >... | reverse complement strand
GCCCTGTAACAGGGTGACTACAGTGGGCTTTGCACAGAGATCACGAAGGTCAAAAGGTTGCCCTAAGGCTATATATAAACTATCTTGCTTGAGGTAGAAGAAAGGAAAAGAATCAGACACCATAAACACAGGAGGGGAGATGGTTCTTTATAGGGCCCTCAGTGGGTGTGGGTCAATCTTATAGGGAGTGAGGGCCCTAAAACACAAAAGGAAAACCTATACTACAGAGGGAAAAGTGCTTACGTTGGCGCTGGAATCCAAAGGATTCCAGGGCAACGAATTGGCTGACGTAACGGTGGTGGTGGGTCTACCCCTGTAGGCCAAGCCTACAGGTGGTGGGTCCTCGGAACTCCCCGTCGGTTCTAGTGGGTTCCAGTGGGTCCAGGGGACTTGGCAGCCCCCCTGAACCACAACACCAACTCCCCGTAGTTGTGGTGACTGCACTTTGCCATAGTGCAATCGGCAGCATTCCCAGGGTAGTAGATCAACTAGGCTACAGCACCCAAGGGTGCTGTAGCTACAGGGCAACTGGGCTGTAATTTCAACAAAAGTATCAATAGTATCTCTAGTAGGCAGCATCGGTTTTTACATACGTTCCCTGGATTAAAAAAATCGGGCCAGAGGTTCGCTAATTTAAAGCTTCTCACCGGCGCCTCGTGGTAATCTAGCTTTCTAGTTCGTAGGCGGAGTCGTACAGATGCTACACTACCTGCAATATCGTGGCCGGTTTTATCACATTTTCCCGTAATTGTCTCAACGCTCATATTGCCATTATTTGGCTCCCCTCGTAGGTTTAGGGTCCCTCCGCAGTCATCAACATCGTTATCGTATAGTAGAATTATACTGGGAAGTTGTAATGCCGTACTCTCTGACAGCTCTTCAATAGCGGAGGAGGAAGCGATATAAGGAGATTCTGGCAGCGTACTCAAAGGCGTCGACAATTGGGAGTGACTTGGAGAGGTAATGGTGAAAGCAGGAAGTGGCGTTATAGGGGTAATATCTTTGACACTCTTATCATCGTTAGTTGGCAGTACGCTAGATTCCTCCTCCGTTGGAATAGTATTAGCGATACTCTTCATAGTATTTACCAAACCCGAATCTGCCCAGCTAAGACCGTCTGGGGGGTCAGACGGGGCTCTGACCATAAACCCAAACTAGTCGAAAACGAAGCCGGGAGGAAGGTCTTCAGGAGCGAGATCCACAAACTGCAGCTGAACCTTCGCGGGATCGCCTTCTTTAACAAACGGGGCTTCGGCCTTCCAGCTTGCAAGGTTGCGCAGGTCAACCGGCTCAACAAGGTTCACTCCTTCTCGAATATCGCGGCGCCTCGGCAACTAAAACCGCCGGAGTAACAGTTGGTTTAGCTTCCGTATACCGCTCTCGCGAGTATGTAGCTTTGCCGCTATTAAGAAGTTATTACAGTAATGTTGCCCTTTACTGGCCAGCTAGTAGTACTAAACGAAATCCTTACCCCAATGTAGGCTGACCACTTTAAGCAGTAGGAGCTACTTCGATATAGTATCCAATCCAACAGCGGCAACACCCACGAATCGGTCCCATCTTGCTGCACCGTCTTCTTCCAGTATCCTCGGTCGGCTTCCTAACGGGCGCGTACGCTCCTTTCTCCCTCGATAGGTAGCATATTCGACCGACATAACTTGCTCAAAGGCGGCCAGCTGGAGGACCAGCCTGTCGTTTTTCTCAAGTAGCTCGTCCTGTTTCTGTATGCATTTGCTATATTTCTCCGTATTGGTTTCGCAGAGGCGGATCTCTTGGCGAAACTTCTCAATCAGTTTAGCTTCCTGGGAGGTCAACACCAGGTCAACTTTATTTTCGGTGGAAAGCGTGTCAGGAGAGGCGGGCGCGGTTGAGTTGTCAGGGGTCAATGGTGGGGCTGGATGGGCTACAGCCCAGGGTTGCGCTCCGAGGCCGTGCTCAACCATGTTGATTGTGCGGCAGCGGTTCAAAGTTTGCCGTGGTTCCATTTCTGAGCGAAGTCGAAATTACGCCTAACATTATGTCAGCCCAAGGAGTGCTGTCTTACATAATTATTCGAAGTGGACCCACTCAAACTCGTCAGGATCTTAACGAGTCTTAGTGGGTCTTCCTTCTGTCCACTGCTTGGCATGAAAATGCGGGAGTCACGTGCTAGATCATGTGCGAAATCCCAAAGCGGTAATTGACAGGAGAGACCGTGCCGACCAGCGGCCCCGCCAAAGGAAGCCTAGAGGAACTCTCCAGTGCTAGCTTTTGGACGTGCCTCTACACGATTTCGCGGCTCGCTAGGCGCTCGCCGCAAAATCGCGTTCCGGCCCGAGCTGTTTCGGCAGGAGAAACCCGTGCAAGCGGTTGACAAAATAACAGGGCCACACAAACTGGCCAGTGCGGTTCCTAGCTAACAGGGACCCTAACAGTTCCACCAACAAATTGGTGGATTTTATGGTAGTATAGATAGAGCAAGTGTTAGCAGGGAACGGTCAGATGACCGGCTGGTAGTACAAAAAGATGCCTCTGTTTTGCCTGTAATTTATATGGTAGCCTATGTACTGGATAGGTAATGTGACCCTGTTTTTTTGTCAACCGCTTGCCGTGCAAGCGGTTGCAAAAAAAAGCGATACGGTTAACATACGGTACTTTTCTGCACAGCTAAATTACTACTAAACCTAGGTATTTACAGATATCCTAAAATCCGGTCATTTGACCATTGCCGGCTATCACCTGCTGCATCCGCACTACTATAGAATCCACCTATTTATTTATCATTGGCTGCGTAATAGACTCCCACCCCTTTTTTATCAGGTCCTTTAAATTCGAGCCAAGGTGATAATTTGCACGTATATACTGCTTGACAATACGCCAGCAATTCTCAATCGGGCTTAAATCCGGAGATTTAGGCGTATTGAAGAAGTGTTTGAGCTTGTGCTGCTCTTTCCACACTTTTACAGGATTCTTCTTTGCGTAATTTCCGCCGCCGTAACCTAAATCGCCATCCTCTTCCATAACGAATTTATCGCCTTAATCAAGCTACTCCTTTACAAGCCCGTTCAAAATATAATCGATATATACCTATTAACTCATTTTGCCATTTGTATTCGTTGGAATATCGTAAAAGATCAGCTTAAATTTAAACTCGTACCTAACGGCAGCCTAAATATGATATCGTTCTCAATCTTTCCCTAATATATTAAGTTGTTAGTAAAATAGTAAGTGATGAATGCAGTTAGGGTAAAGCCTTTCTCCGGGCTTGCGAATAATCCGTATATAACCCTCGGGTCCGATGGCATAATAGCATTCGTTAATCCAGCGGATATCTCGCTAATCCTCCTTAGTAAGTCAATAGAAAAGAGCAAACTTTGCTTTTTTCACCCTCTAATCTGCATACGTAGGTAAGACCCAGCCCTTCTTACATACGATACACTTTTTATAACCTAAGGTACCTATCCAAGAGTCAGAAACAAGGGAGCCAAGGAGCTAGAAAGCTAGGAAGCCGGTAAGGAAGGTAGGGTGCTAGGGAGCTGTAGGAAGGTAGGGAGCTATAGGAAGGTAGGGAGCCGTAAAAAGGTAGGGAGCCGTAGGAAGGTAGGGAGCTGTAGGAAGGTAAGAAGCCAGGTAAGGTACTAGAAAGGGTTCCAGGAAGGTAGAAAGTCTGGAAGCAACCTACCTATTGCTATTTGTAATGGGTGCGGTGCAGCCGGCGAAACGATGGCGATTGGTTAGCGCTTAAATAGTGGCTGCAGCGCGCAGGCCTGCTAGGGGGAACTTCCCTCCGGCAAGAATCAGTCAATGCATCACTTACGACACAAGCTCAGTATCCCAGCAGTGACTCGCCAGCGTATCGCTTCAGTACCGGGGCATCTTCCTTGATCATCCTGCAGCTTGTTACACTATTACGATTGTACGACTAAAAATACTGGAAATTCCAGCTTCTAAAGCCAACCCCAACTACAATAGTTTCCGGACCTAAAATCTACTATCCCATAGGATCTTTTCCATAGCCTGGATTTGTTCCAGACTAATCAGCTTTTTCCGACCCCTCGTTTCGATTTCCGGGTGCCGCCGCTCCCTTCCTTCGTATATAATGGCCCACCCACGAGCATAGCTAACGTAGTTCTCCCGGAATATATCCTCCTTGGGGTATAGAATCCCTCGGTGTTTAAGATACCGTATAGTTACGAGGATTCCGGCCTTTTTTAGTATAGGGTGGTAGGTGTAGCCGATGGCCATGGCTGTAAGGAAGGTAGATTGTGGGGTAGGAAGCTGTAGAAGCTTGGAAGGTAGGAAGGTAGGAAAGTAGGGTATAAGGAAGGTGGGGTTGGAAGGTTTGGAAGTCGGAAAAACTGGGTAGGTAGACACGCGCGCCAGGAAGATAGGTAGGTAGAAAAATAGAAGCCAGAAAGCCAGGAAACCAGCGAAGAGGTAAAAGTAGGTAAAAACGGCTTTTGGAAGTGGTGGAAGTGGTGGATGTGATGGATGTGATGGATGTGGTGGATGTGGTGGATGTGGAAGATGGAAGTGGTGGAAGTGGTGGCCTGAGAAGGTGGTCCGATTGTTAGTGGGTCTGTTAGTGGCCTTGGCCGTAAGGTGGTCTGTGCCACCAAACTCCCGTCTCGCTTTTTTTTGCAACCGCTTGCCGTGTAAGGTCATGTGCAAGAAACAGGGATGGACGAGAAATGGCCGAATGCGGTAGTGCAAGTTGGCTCGTGCGTTTTGCCTGGGCATGTTTTTTCCGGCCTAAGGAACCTTTCGGAACTTCGCTACGCTTTAAAGTTCCTCCAGGCACTGTTTTACTGACGTCCGTGCGCTTCGTAGGGGGCATGTCAAAGCCAGGCATGAGGATCCTTTCGGACCTGACCTCTGGTAGTTCCTCCAGGCACTCTCCAAGTGAAGATCTCACTCAGGGGTCGTGTAAAGACCCCACAATTCGCTATAGCGTTTCCGGCCGCCAAGCCCCATTTCATAATGTGCATGTGAGGTATTTGGCCACAGATGCTGGTGAGTGGCCAGTGATGAGCCAATCTCATCGGAGCGATAAAGGAACAGCCAATTGGAAAACTAGTCTAAACTTTCGATGCGGCTGAGCGCCAGCCGAATTAACGTTCAACTGCTTCACTCTCCCAACTTCTCACTCCACTTATTCCGAGCAAACTGAGTTTTCTCTTCACATTATCTCCTACGATACAGTCTCTCATACCTACACTCCCACGCCGCCATGTATCCGTTCTCTTAAGCGGTATTATATTTTTGTGGTTGCTTTCCGAAATGCCCAGCTAACAGACTTGCCACAGTCTGTGTACGAAATCGCCACAACTTGCCATGACTTCACGGCGGAAAAGCGCTCAAATAATTAGAAAGCTGAGGTGTGGAAAGTTACTGTATTAAATATCGAGAGAGCTCGGTACTATTTGTCTGCCGGGAACGTCATAATTAGGACACGACCCGACTCACAGCCAATGGCAATCGTAGATCCCGCTACAGCCGAACATACCGGTCGGGATCCCGGAGGCAACCATAACCAGTTTTCTGAGCCCTTCGTAATCCACCTGCCCTCCGAACCTATACCATAATATTGTTGGAGGTGGATTTTCGCACCACCGGACCAGGAAGCAATAAAAGTCGAGAAACCCATGTTCTCGAGTGTCTGCGTGCACGTGCCCATCGCTGTATCCCAGATCTTTACGGTCTTGTCCCATGACCTAGAGGCTACGAACTTCGCATTAGGCGAGAACGCAACGGAGATGACCTTACTGCTATGCCCTTTAAGCGTCTGCGTATATATGCCCGTTACTACATCCCAGATCTTGACGGTCCTGTTGTGTGACCCGGACGCAACGAGCCTGGAGTTAGGCGAGAACGCGACTGAGCAGATAGAACCGCTATGCCCCTTGAGCGTTTGCGTGTATGCGCCCGTCGTTAGATTCCAGATCTTGACGGTGCTGTCCCCTGACCCGGACGCTACGAGCTTGGAGTCGAGCGAGAACGTAACCGAGCTGATTTTATTACTATGCCCCTTGAGCATTTGCGTATATATGCCCGTTGTTACATTTTAGATCTCGACGGTTTTGTCGTTTGACCTGGATATAACGAGCCTGGAGTTGGGTGAGAACGCGACTGAGTAGACCCAACTGTTATGCCCCTTAAGCGTCTGCGTGTAAGTTCCCGTTACCATATCCCAGATTTTAACGGTATTATCCCCTGACCCGGATATAATAAGTTTCGAGTTGGGTAAGAACGCAACCAAGCTAATTGTACTGTTATGCCCCGCAAGTGTCTGCGTATATGTGCCCGTCGCTACATCCCAGATCTTGACGGTTTTATCGCGTGACCCGGACGTAACGAGCCTGGAGTTAGGCGAGAATACAACCGGGTAAACCCTACTACTATGCCCTTCAAGTGTTTGCGTATATATGCCTGTTGCTACATCCCAGATTTTGACGGTGTCGTCGCGTGACCCGGATACAACGAGCCTGGAGTCGAGCGAGAACGTAACCGAGCTGACCCTACTGCTATGCCCCTTGAGCGTCTGCGTATATGCGCCTGTCGCGACATCCCAGATTTTGATAGTCTTGTCGTATGATTTGGACGTAACGAGCCTTGAGTCGGGCGAGAACGCAACTGACCTGACCCAAGCGCTATGCCCCTTAAGCGTTTGCGTATATATGCCCGTCGCTACATCCCATATTTTGATAGTCTTGTCGTGTGACCCTGACGTAATAAGCCTGGAGTTAGGCGAGAACGTAACCGAGTTAACCCCATTACTATGCCCCTTAAGCGTCTGCGTATATGTGCCCGTCGCTACATCCCAGATCTCAACGGTCTTGTATAATCCGGACGTAATGAGCCTGGAGTTGGGCGAGAACGCTACTGAGCTGACCCTACTGCTATGCCCCTTAAGCGTCTGCGTGTATGTGCCTGTCGCGATATCCCAGACCTTGACGGTTTTGTCGTATGATCTAGACGTAATAAGCCTTAAGTCGGGCGAAAAAGCAACCGAGCTGATTTCATTGCTATGCCCCTCGAGTATTTGCGTATATGTGCCCGTCGTTACATCCCAGATTTTGACGGTTTTATCGTTTGACCCGGATATAACGAGTTTCGAGTTAGGCGAGAACGCAACTGAGCTGACCCAACCCTTATGCCCCTTAAGCGTCTGCGTATATGTGCCCGTTGCTACGTCCCAGATCTTGACGGCGTCGTCGCGTGACTTAGACGCAACGAGCCTGGAGTTGGGCGAGAACGCAACCGAGTTGATCTTATTGATATGCCCCTCGAGCGTCTGCCGGCACGCACTCCAATTATCTTCTACAACTGGCCCGCTAGTAATCCACCTCGGTTCCTTTTGCGTGAATAGATATCTTGTTATGCTGCGAGCCGGGCTAAACACAATTGCTGAAGCGTATATCTGAAGAGGATAATTCTGAACTAGCCATTTGCAGTATAGAATGAATCGGCGCATGTCATAAACAATGCTTGGTAGTTGTGAGTTAATGGTCCTTTGCTAAATCAATGTGTTAGAACCGCTTAATGATAAGATGAGTATTACCGGGCAGAGCTAACCTGGAGAATGCTCTCGAGCTTCGCCATTGATAATATCCCTTGTGACGAGCTCCTGCAAAGTGAAAGAGCCTCAAGCCAATGGAGATAGTGTTGCCTCAGAAAGTTATCGATGATACCGCCATCTTGGAAAACAGCTGGGTCCTTAGCATTGTCGACCGACTGCCAGTCACCGAGGTGATCAACCCAGTAAACACAAGCATACCGTGTTGCGGCCAGCGGGTCTGGATTGGGTAGTTCGGCTACGTCGATGGGAGATCCAGGAGCGCCAAGGCTGTAGATGTCGCGGTGTAATGTTCCGGACATAATATGTAGCGATTGCGAAAACACGGTATAGTGTATGTCTTCTATCCCGGAAGGGAAAACCTCATGAACTGCCTCTCCCAGCAAGAAGTCTTTTGCCGATTGATGGATGAAGGAGACCGTTCGTCCACGAAGTGTTAGAAAAGAGCCACAAAGCCTTACGATCTCCGCCAGTACTTCGTAATCAGTATAGGCTTCCCCTGGCATATTGACAAAAGTTGCCAGTTCATCTAGTGTGATCGGCCTGCGTACAGCCGACATAACAGCCAGTATACTTTTGCAGAGCTCGACATCCTCGGCGTCCTCGAAATTGCAGATCCGGTCCATCATCCGCCGATAGAGTGCATCGAGCCCTGGTGGAAACGCCATCAACTTATTTCGGGCCTTCCATCCCGGGATATTTGCGAGATCTTCGCAGACCAAGGCAACCCACAGGAAAGTGCCGTGTGCATTTTCCGACAAATACCTTTGGACCGCGTCTTGCGTATCAGGCTTGTATTTATTTCGCTCCGCTAACCGATGTACCTTGAACCTGACGTATGCAGTAACAGCCTCCGAGACCGATGCTTCATTCAACTCAAGACACAATCGTGCTTTCCACGTCGCTTCGTTGAGATCTCTTTCAATATCCGGCCAATTGCGACTGGAGACAATCCACTTAACGTGGGAAAACGTAGATGACTTCTCGACGATAAATTTGAGAAGTCTCGGCAGATCATTTGTGCACTCGTCCAGGGCGTCGACGACCAGGTAGGTTGGCTTCAAGTTCGGATCTCCTAGTATCCCCCCTAAAATATCTGACAGGGTGACCCACGCATTTGTGTCGGGGGATTTACTCGCGTCAGAGTATTTGCGCACGTGGGAGATGAGACGTGGTTGCTGGTGGGCAAGAAGGTAGATCAAGCCACGAAGCACGGCAATAGCGTTATTGATGCGTGAGTCGGTAGCTTGGCAGAAGAAATAAGCCAAATTACGACAGTGCCCGTCTGCAACAATGGCTTGCTGTAGCTCGTTGATGATGCCGCAGAGTAACATGGTCTTGCCCTTGCCCGGATCTCCTTTGATCCAGAGCAGGCGGTTCTCTGATTGGTCATGCCATCGGCGGAAGTCGGGGGCGTCGAAAACCCAGCGGTAAGCGTCAGCAAGCAGCCCGCCCTTCGCGTCTTCGATGCGCTTCTTGTCAAGACGTGGATCGGTGGAATGCAAATTGGCGATGTGGCGACCGTGCTTGCCGATTTCTTCTCGCAGCCGCTCAAATGCTCTACCTTCTCCTTCCCCGTAGAGAAGTGGCATGCATACGTTAAAGATTCCGAATAGCGAGTATGCTTTGTCTTCTTTGCGTGTTGTGTTGCGCTTTTGGATCCACGACATGCGTGCTTCGATGCTGAAATCAGGCAATGTGTTGGCTTGGAGAGCTCCGAGGTGGATGCCAGTTGCGTTATGGATTTGATGCCGTAGGGACTGCTTGTCCCCTAGGAATACGCCTTCCACGGAGAAGAATTCGACGATTGTTGGAGCAATGAGTTCTTGGAGGGTCCATCCACGCGTGAACCATCTGCAGTTTAGAAAAGCGAGTTCCCAATTAGAATTCCCGTCGGCGTCCCGCTTCCGTGTTGAGACGTCCGTAAGATAGACGTAGCATTTGGCCGCATTACGGTACCACCGAAACATGGAGTTGAGAGCGTGCTGAAGCTCCGCAGCGTCGGACTGATTAATGCAGCATGTGTCGACCCAGAAGAATTTCAGTCCATCACGTTTGGCTTGATCTCCACAAAACCGTATCTTTGCATAGCCTGGTTTGGTTTTGGCTGTACCGTCCGCTAGGTCTTTGAAAAGCACCTCTTCGTCTTCCCTCCATGTGTGTGAAAGTATCCCGTAGGGTGGGATCTCGAGAATCGTGTCGTTGGGAAGGTTCTTCGTCAGGCGGAATTCTCCAGTATCGTCGCGTTCTAGGAGCCGCATCGTCTAAGGCTGCCGAATGGTCGGTGATGTGGAAGGTAGACCGCCTGCGTGGTCGGGCTGCCTCTGTTCGTGGGGTCTTCGGGCTTATCAAGTAGAAAAAAGTTAGCGAGAGCCAACTGATAGTAGACAGTTGCTTATGGCGAGTGATTGTCGGCTGGCGTAGCGAGAATCTCGGAGGGTTCGGCTGGGGTGTTGAGTCATTGTTAGGGGACGAGGTATTTCACTGTCGAAACACCAGCCCAGCACGTTGGGCATTCCATGGCGTTGGCGCCCAGGCGGCTGGCGTCGAAGCATCATCATTGGTGGTGTTTGGCGCTACGCATACTGGCGCCATAAACGCGCTGAGCCCCTATCGCTTGGGGCACAATACAGCGGCACCTGTGATTGGATAGCCAGGCGAAGCGGGCGAAGCACTAACCTCTCTGAGACAGATGCAGGGCAGTTTTGGGATATTTCTAAGACTGTGGGTGGAAGGCAAGATAAACAAGGAGGTTATTCTCACAAAGTTACATAATGTTAGGAATGATAGTAAATCAATCTTGTGGGCTATGCTTGAGAAATGAATAGGGTATCTAGTCGTATAGCTGTGCTTTCCTTTTCCCTGCTGTGGTCCGTTTGCTTCTACCGGACCCAGGAGAGCCCAGCCCCTTTCTCTTACGTTTTGGGGTAGCACTGGTGGAAGCGAGTTGGTCGTCCAACAACTGCTCCACATCCAAGCCATGTTCCGTAACATCGCTAGCTAGATGGGTGGTTAATTAGTGGAATTGACAGGTTTGGAAGGAAGACGCACTCGAGCTCGTGGGATCCTGCGGTGTTTGCTCTACACCAACGGGTTGCATCGCCTTGTGATTTGAATACTTGGTAGTGTCCGGTGTTGGGAATGTGGGGTTCTTAGGCAGAGGAGCCTTCCGCCCACGGCTCGGAAATGAGAATGGATTTCTGCTCGCGACGCCACCAGGGCCCGCCGGTCTTGGTGTCGTAGGTAGCTCGTTGGCGACATTTGGGGATGTAGGTGCGGATGCATTATGCTCATACAAGGCGCTCTGTAGGATAAATTCCCCGTTATCGGGAAGAATCACCAAGATCCGGGTCTTTGAATCGATGACTTCAGGCCCTTGGATGAGCTCACGGTTGAGGATGCCTAAGCTTCCGTTCAATATCATATTGCAGATTTAGTCGTGCTAGGCGGCGACGGGATTCGGCGCCATGGCTGAACACTCCGTGTGCTAGTGCTGTCGAGTTTGATGGCGGAGATGACTGGACCGTGAGGCACGTTAATGCTGACAAGTTGGTCTGAGCAGCTATTTCTGGAGACATTGGAGTACAGTAACCGCATATCCACCGTGTTATGTAATTATGGAGGATATCTCCGTAAAGTAAAAGGGACAGAACAGGAATCATTGTACGCACTGTAATGTGACTTCCAGGTCTTTGAACTGGTGTGGTACAATAGGAATGCTGAGATTTCAGCACGTGCCAACCATTTCAGCCATACCTCGCTTCTCTTAATGTACCGATGGCCTCGGAGGGCGCTTGTGTGGATTTAGCAGGTCTTGCAATGTACCTGTCAGCGCCAAGACGGAATGGTCTGTGCGCAGAAGCACGTGTGCAGGCGAGAGAACCGGAAGCCGATTTCGAACGCGACCATTTGCGCCAGAGATGTCAAGGCATTGTCTCCCCATTGCATGCTTTCACGTCATTCCCGATGCGCAACAACTTTCAATCCCGAGGGCTACGCCATACCGCAGTTACCACTCTGAGCCGATGGCGCCAGCTTTATCTGCAATTCTCATGAGGTTCAATTTTGGCCTCTGCAACATTCAGCGAATGAAGTTGGCGTGTTCCTGTCTGTCCACGCCCAGCCAATTAAAACTCGCAAATTCAGCTAATAATCAGACGATGGTTATTTCGTTGGCTGTGATTGGCTGTAGTTCAACTTGGGATTCTCATCCTCCTGTCCAGTCAGGTGATACCCAACACCACCTCACCCCATCACCATTGCAGTCCGTTGTCGGCCCGCTATTAATAAAATCAACAATGAGCTTACCATGTGCCTCTCACGTTCTGTAGCCACAAGACCATTATGAACTGCCATCAATGCACCCTCAGCCACATCTCGCTGCTACACTTATTGCACTGCTATAGCGCTGGTTTGGTGTTTTCCATGTGGTTTAGCACGAGAGAGGCCAAGCAAATATGGAACATCCAACTATTGGCTGCGCTTTAATCTGCGAGCGAAGAGTTTTGTGGGGGAGATTCGGTATATGATGGCCAGGCAACCGGGGTCGCGCAAAGCTGAAAGGGTTCCTTGTTCAAAACAACTTGATCTCTGTCTTCATCAATATTGAAACACACAGAGAGATTACATCCCATGAAACAACTTGTCTGCATTTTACTTTTCCTCCTGGATCTGACCTCTGCCTCACCTACTTGGTGGTCTGGCACGGGCGGCCACGAAAAGGGAGCCGTCACCTGTCGCGGTCACGTTTGCGGCTGGTGCGGCGACGGAATCGTCCAACCCTGGGAGGAGTGCGACCAGGGAAAGACGAACGGGGCCCCGGGGTCCTTGTGTTCGGTCGACTGCAAAAAAAGATTACCGCCGAGATGGTGCGGCAACGGCATAGTGGAAGACGGCGAGGAGTGCGACGAGGGCCTCAACAATGGCAAGCCAAGATCCCTCTGCACCGTCGACTGCAAGAAGATTCCACCCAAACCATGCTGCGGCAACGGGATAGTCGAGGACGGCGAAGAATGCGATGAAGGACCTAATAACGGCAAGCCCGGGTTCAACTGCACCGACAAATGCAGGAAAATTCCCCCGAAACCCTGTTGTGGCAACGGCATACTCGAGCCGGGTGAGGAGTGCGACGAGGGACCCAACAATGGTAAGCCCGGATCGAATTGCACTGACAAGTGCAAGAAGATTCCCCCCAAACCCTGCTGCGGTAATGGCATACTTGAACCCGGAGAAGAATGCGACGAGGGCCCTAATAACGGAAAGCCTGGCTCGAATTGTACCGACAAGTGCAAGAAGGTACCTCCAAAGCCCTGCTGTGGCAATGGTATCGTGGAGGACGGCGAGGAGTGCGACGAAGGCCCCAACAACGGAAAGCCTGGTTCGAATTGTACTGAAAAGTGCAAGAAGATCCCCCCAAAGCCGTGCTGTGGCAATGGCATAGTCGAGGCGGGCGAAGAGTGTGATGAAGGTCCCAATAATGGGAAACCCGGATTCAACTGCACTGCTGCATGCAAATGGAAGCCGATTCCGCCAAAGCCTTGCTGTGGCAACGGTGTCGTCGAAGACGGGGAAGAATGCGACGAGGGTCCCAACAACGGAAAGCCCGGCTTCAATTGCACTGTCCACTGCAAGAGGATCCCTCCCCCAAAGCCATGCTGCGGCAATGGCATCGTTGAAGACGGAGAGGAGTGCGACGAAGGCCCGAACAACGGCAAGCCCGGCTCGAATTGCACGGCGCAGTGCAAGAAAGTTCCTCCTCCGAAACCCTGCTGCGGTAACGGCATTGTCGAACCCGGCGAAGAATGTGACGAAGGTCCCAACAACGGCAAGCCTGGCTCCAACTGCACCGCCCAATGCAAGACGGTCCCTCCTCCAAAACCTTGTTGTGGCAACGGCATCATCGAAGCTGGCGAAGAATGCGATGATGGACCAAAGAACGGAAAACCAGGCTCGAACTGCACCACCGAATGCAAGAAGAAGACTGACCCTTGTCCTACCCCGAGTCCAACGCCGATCCCCATTCCCATTCCCACCCCCAACGGCACCTGCGCGACTTGTGACCCGCATCCTGGCAAGAATATGTGCACCATCACGACCTCGTGCACGGCGACGTCGACCGGAAAGGCATTTTGTGCTTGCAGGGCGGGGTATCGTGCGAACCTGAGCCCGACGGATCCAAGACAGTTCAGATTGGCGTGGTTGGGACAAGAGTACCGGGTGTTTGTAGCGCCGGGGGTGGACTGCGATACACTGTGTGATCAGCCGCATCCAGGACCGGAAAGTTGTAAGGAGGTGCCGGTTCGACCGTGTTTATGAGGGATGAGGTGATGACGGTCCCCCGTGTTTATGAGGGTGATGAGTGATGACGGAATGGCGATTTGGTATGACTGGCGAAGTTATCATTATGACGGTACGACTCTGGTTTGTATTCCAAGTTGCGGCTTCATATTTGTAATGAGTTGGCATAATATAGCGTGTGTTGGATAGGTACTAGCTTCATGTCTGCAATAAACAACTTTTTGTCTTTAACTTCCTCAGTCCTCTCGTCCGCCGGTCGAATTGTCTTCCTAAGATGTCTAAAGCATACAATACAATCGGAAAAGATTGCACCAGGAAAACCAGCTACACTCCCAGCCAAAAAGTCTTTTCTTGTGCGGTCTCTGATGGCATTCTGCTCCATGGGTAGACGATGACATAACAAGGCGCCGCTCAGTGAATTGGTAGGATGGTGTGAGCAGATCCAATGGCCCGGTCGAGACCAGTTGACTTCATGTTCTGCTCGGAACCCTTGTGCGACATGACGTGAGACAGAGCACAAACTGTCTGGAGGGTCAAGCGGGGGGCGACCAGGTGAGGCTCGACCGTGCGGGGATTCAAGACTCTGGATGTGATTTGTTGGTAAGTTGCAAGTGTGTCCATGAGGAGAAATATGGACACATGCAGTTTGCCCAGAAAATCAGTGGAGCTAGGAGCGGTGGCGCCGTACACAGGTTGATGCCTGGGATTAGGCCAAAAGATGCCTGAATTGTCTGGAGATGGAGTCGTGCCTTCCCTCATCTCTTGCGCCTACGTCACAGTCACAGTCATCATACTTCTCGCCGCGGATAATTGTCTTTTAAGCAACCTAACAGTACCTAGGCACGTAGGTACATGTATATAGCGCACCAGAGAAACAAATGAGCAACCACAAGTTAGCACAAGTCAACACAGCTAGCACTTATCCTCGCGCACAATAACGTTCCACTTGTCGCGGTAAAACACCTGGCCGCCAACATAGTACTTGGTCCAGGGGAACTGGCCGACTCTCCGCTCGCAGTTATTGATGAGGAACTCGGCGCCGTTGGCAATGCTGCCGAAGGAGCTGAGCGTGAATTGGAAGGTATTCTGTTCGGGAGAAAAAAAAACAAAGGTCATTATGTTATTGATTGTACCAAGAGAGCTTGATGGGAGAATAGTGAAGGTAAGTAAGGCAGGCAGGCAGGTAGGTAGGTACTCACGTCGTTGCACCACCAAATTCCCGCATAGCCATTGCAGGCCACCCTGCCGCAGCTTCCAGGGCCGGGGTGACGGGTTGGGCGACCGCCCACGCCCCGCAGATGGTTGATACCGTCTTGGATATCATGACTCTCGGCTTCTGCCCACTGTCCGCGGCAGATATGGCCTTCGACTTGACGCTTGCTCAGAGCTGAAACAACCTCAGCAGCAGCATCGGGAGTGGTAGCCGGAGAAAGGTCCAGTTTATGGTCGGCCGCGTAGTTAGGGTTGGCCTCGGCAAGCTTGCTGAGGACATTTTCAATGGTGCCGTTGATGAGGAACTTGGGACCACCGGGCGTGGTCTCAACTTCCCATTCAAAGTCCTCGATGGTGTAGCCGGGGATGGGGCTGGCAGCGATGCTAGCGGTAGGGGCCTGGTAAGGTGTCTGGTGTGAGTTGGAATATTTACAAGTAATTGGGGGATGGGGATGAAAGTTTGACGAGGGCTGGACTTACCGCGAGAGCCGTGGCCGCAAACAGGGCGAGACCAGTAACGAGAGACTTGGAAACCATTTTGGCGTTGGCAGTGATGGTTGACTGGAGCGAGTGGATGATGCCTGGATGGTTTGATGAGTTGGATGTGTTGGCTTCTGCTCCCTTTTATACTTGAAGAGGCCAGGGACAAATTACAAATGGATCCTCTTTGCAGCCATGTTTTTGTTTAGTGGACAAAGGTATGTCGAATTGCTTTTTTTTTTTTTTGAGATGGGATTGGTTGACAAGAGGAAACCGAATACGACCGGCAATCGTCCCGGGCTAAGACCGTTAGTAGAGTAACATGGCGTGCATAGGCCGACAATTTGACAAGGACAATATCCCAAGAAAACGCCGTCGGCAACAATATGGGAACGTTGTACTGAGAAATTATATTGAGGGAGTATCCTAGTGTCGCTTGACTCGCTTCTTCCCTTGGGAGCGGGTCAAAGACGACGCTTGGCAGACGGCCGGAGTTTTCGCGTACGTTAGGTCTGCTTGTTGTCGGTATCCGCTTGGTTGTTGCCTGGAGTTTGGAATAGGGCTGAAATCTCGGCTGACAGGTTAGATCCACTATGCATTGCATTCTACTCCATATCTACCGGGAAACGAACTCGGCCCAAGAGTTCTTAGTGCGGCAAGCCAAGTACACTAGGTCCATGTAACGTCGGTAGCACTAGTGTAAGTTCGCCGACCCTGGATTGATATCTCGGGCCTTCCTAGTCGATGTCCTGGAGGCCTGCAGACATTGTGTTCGGCGGAATCCATGGCGACAATTCAGGGGTAAAGGGCGGGCAATAGCACGAACACTGGGGATGACGGTTATGATACTCCGAAGGAGCAAAAGGAGATTGAATTTGCCAAGATATATTAACAGTGACACACCATCAGACATGAATAAGAACATGTAGAGACTTCTTGTGAACATCAACATCAACATCATAATTCATCAATAGTACCCAGTATCCAAGTACCTCAGGTACTCTTGTCAATGCCAATATCAAGGTAATATGTAGCCTCACCCTCATACTCTCCCCTGGTCAGCCGAGCGGAAAAGGTAATCGTATAGCTCTCAACCAGCCCGTTGTCCGATCCGTATCTCATGCTCTGGAATTGTGTACTGGCCGCCATGTCGTCGTTCTGCCCACGTCTGCGGTGGAAAAAGTATGACGGGAGATGTTCAGTCGCCACATAGTCAAACACTTCGGTCCTATGTCCCATGTATCGAACTGCATCGGCAAAGAACTGGTGACCTTCCTCCCACACTCGGCACAATGGGTCCCCCACAGTTGAACAACCTACCACCACTGCAAACTGCTTGCTGGTGCGGAGGCATGTGACCGTAAATCGAACGAGAGCTATGATACCCCGGTTCTGTTTTAAAATCAGAGACCTGATGGGATCCCACAAATCCGGAGGCATAAGGTGAACGGCTTCGCACCTGGTTCCAGACCCCTGTGGCACGCGGAGGATAATAGCCCCCCGAAAGCGAGATTTCAGGTGCGTTTGCTCGGCGCGACTGATATCTTTCCGGATATGTATCGTCTGTTTCTCATAGATGGTTCGGTCGTCGCCCCCGGCGATGTAGAGCTTGTCAGGGCGGCTCCGGACGAACCCCAGCGGCGTTTTCCCCAGTCCCACACCTATCCAGCCACTGGCAGGGATAGCAGCACCCGGGTTGCCTCTTTTCCTTTTGTAAATGCCCAGATTTAGGATCCCATCCTTGCCGAATCGCGCTGACTCGATCAACGAGGTTTCAATCCGGAGACCCTTGTTCGTAACGGTAAACTCCCGATCAAGCAGACCACCCGTATTCCGCGACTGAAGATCACCGCAATCTTGGAACTCCCTAGGTGACCTGGCGAAGAGTCCTCTGTACGGTTCATCCTTCTCGCCACTATCGTCGTCGTCGTCGTCGTCGTTGTCGTCAGGGTTCGGGGTGACCTGGGTCCATGCAAACAAGGAAAGATCACAACTTTGCTTGGTAATCTCCTCCTGCAATCTGATAAAAGCCTTCTTCCCTTCGCCGTAAATCATGGGCATGTGGATGCCAAAGATGCCCATCAAGCAATACGCAAGATCCTCGATCCTGGTGGTTTTCCGCCTCGAGGCCCAGGACATGCGTCGTCCCACGGCTACTCTGGGGAGATTGTCGCTGTTGTTGAGAACGCCGAGATCAACTCCACTCGCCTCCGAGATGACTTGTACGGATTCCGCCTTTGTAGTCTGTAGATTCCACGCCCGGTCGTAAAATTCCACATCCCGTGGCGCGATCAACTCCTGCAGCGTCCAACCTCTTCTCAGCCAGTTGCAGCGCGGAAAACCCTCGGCGAAATCCACATGGGGGTCCAGGTCGGAGATGTAGGCGAAACAAACAGCAGCATCGCCATACCACTGAAACATGGAGTTGATCGCTTCCGAGAGCTCGGCGCTGCTCGACTTGTCAATACAACACGTATCAACCCAGGCGTAGGCTAGGTTCCGCGCCAGAGCCAATTCGCACGTCTTGTTGATCTTGGCTAGGCCGTCTTCCTGTTGATCTTGGTCATTTTTGTCAAGACCAGCCTGGCTTGGCGCACCGCGTGACGCATATTGCTGAAAAGAAACTTCGCGAGGGCCCCAAGTGTGGGAGAGAATGGCATAAGAGCCCTTTTTGGGGTTTTGAACGAATTCTAAATCCCGAGTCGTCGTGTTGATGAGCCACATTCTGTCTATTCAATCTGAGAGTTGGTCAGACAGGAATTGAGGTAAATGGAGCCAGGCTGCGACGACTTGGTATCACATAGTTGGCAAAAAAAAAAACCCCGCATGAAAACTGATAGGCGGCAATGAAAGTCACGTGGGGGAGAACGGTAAGAAGAAAAAGAAAAACAAGTTGGAAAGATCTATAAGATAGGGATTCTCACAACTCTAATCCATGCAATTTTCCTTTTTCTTTTCGCAATCCCTAGCGGCAGTTGACCGGGAGCTGGACCGGATATTTCAATGACGGCAACTCAACTAGGAAGGTTGTTGGACTTTTAGCATGCCATTGTTGGATTTAATGTAACCCGTATTCGGACTTGCAGACCCCAAATCCGAGCCGCGATCCAATCTCCCAGGAATCGAATCACTTAAAGTTCATAATTTCCCCCCAGCATAGGTAGTGATATAGTTTACTGAACACATATTTTGCGTGCACGATGATGCATCTGAGACATGTTGGTCTTCTTGCCTTGCTCGGTGGTTTAGTCGATATCGCCTCCGCAACTAGCACGTCAAGACAAACCTCGACTTCCTTTTCCTGGGCAGCCATTGAACCATCTCGAACACTTCAATACCACCCATGTTATGACGGGTTTCGCTGTGCTCGGCTGCAAGTGCCCTTGGACTGGACGGCGACAAACACAACCAAAAACTCGACATCAACAAGAGCATGGGTTGTTATCGCCATCATATCCCTCCCCGCCTCCGTGGCTGAAGATGACAAGAGTTTTGGCGGCACTATCATCATCAACCCGGGTGGTCCTGGCGTGTCCGGCGTGACCACGCTATTATCTCTCGGCCAAACTATGAAGACCATGCTCGACGGGAAGAAACACTACGAGCTCGTCAGCTTCGATCCCCGGGGCACCGGCATGACCACCCCCGCGGCCGATTGCTACAGTGGTGATAATTTCCGCCGTACCGCTGATAGTCTCAGCCATGGAGCTTACTCTCTGTTAAATGATTTGGGATTGCATTTACGGTATCAAGAAGCCGTGGGTCGCGGGCGACTTTGTGCGGAGCAGCATGCAGGACGAGAGAGTATCTTTCAGCATATGTCAACAGCGTCGGTCGCACGGGACATGCTGGAAATTGTGGATCGGATAGAGGAGAGTCGATCAGCCGATGCAAAACAAGACAAAGGAAAACCTCTGTTGCAATATTGGGGGTTTTCGTACGGCACAGTTCTCGGACAGGCGTTTGCTGCCATGTTTTCGGACCGCGTGGGAAAGATGGTGTTGGATGGTGTTGGCGACGCCGAGGACCTTTTGACTGGGGTAAGATCACCAGATTCAATGTTGCCCTTGGGGAAAGAAACTGAAACCTCAAGTTTACTAATGGATCATAATCGTGCCTAGGAATGGAAGACTTCAACAAAAGATGCAGAAAAAGCCCTGGATCACTTCTTCCAGACTTGTCTGGACGCTGGCCCGCTGTGTCGGCTGCGTCAGGAATGGGACACAAATGTCGCCAATATTAGACAGCGGGTTACGAAGCTGCTGAGCTCACTGGATGAATCGCCAGTCGCCGCAGTTTACGGGGGAAGAGCACAACTGGTCACAGCTCACCTCGTTCGGGATTCCATCCGCAACACCTTTTACGCCCCGCTTGGACAGTACGACGGACTCGCCACGACCCTCGCGGAAGCCTTGGCTGGGAATTACACGCGATTATTGGCAACGCAGCCGATATCCCGGGATGCGACATGTCAGGCGCCCGACACGGCCAAACCGCCCTCGACATATTCCTGGATCAGCGATGCTTCCATTGGCATTTTCTGCGGTGACACGGCAGCCACGGCGGGAAATCGCAACCTCTCTTGGGCAAAGCGAGTTGTCAGGTATCAAGCCAATCAATCCGTCAGCATGGGGGAGGAATGGGCTCGTTTCTTGCTCTCCTGTGTGGAGTGGCCGTTTGCCCCAAAAATGACCTTCCCTGCATCTTTCACTTCCAACCTGCCGCTCCCAATCCTGATTGTGTCGACAAGGTACGATCCTGCTACGCCGCTGGCGAATGCCCAGGCGTTGGCACACCGGTTTCGGGGGTCGAGAGTCGTGGTTCAGGAATCGGTTGGTCACACGGCTTTGGTGTCGTCGCGGAGTAATTGTACGGAAGGAATAATACGTGAGTATTTCGAGAGTGGAAAGCTGCCTGGTGAGAACAAGACTTGCCAGCCCGATTGTGTGCCGGGGATACCGCGGACTGTTTGTGTTGAGAGTTCCCTGGCGATGTAGGTGGGTTGCTACCTAGCTCCTAGGGAGAGTAGGTGTGGAAAATAGAAATTACCATGGTTGGAAGAATGACCTGCAAAAACTAAAACCGTCGCCAGAAACCGGATTCGAACCTGCAAACCCAAGCTCTCGGCCGGCAAGCTAACCACTGCGCTACTGTGCCTGACAACTCGTCAGGGCCGGAGAGTGGGGACCGCGTCAGTGTGGATGCCCGAGACCCAGCCGGGCGTCCACGCGGTCCCCACAGCCGATGCAAGCACCGAAAAGCCAGCTTAACAAAACAGCAGCGCAGCAAGACTGGATGCAATTATTTAAACCAAAAGACAAGTGATCCGAATTCTACAGACAAAATGGCAAAAGAATTACGTCGCACCCGTCGGTGGATCGCAATTGGAAACTCGGATGGTTGCCCAACCTGGTTTGCCACTACCAATAACCCTGCGCCGGTGCATCGTCAGAAGTCTCCTCGTCAGGCTCGGATGCGTGCCGGGCACAGGGCGTGAGTTTTCAGCTTTCCGCCCCCACTTGGTGATTACCTACCTAGAATTTTGACCTCATATACCAGAGAGGCAGGCAGCAGGTCAGTAAAAAAGGCAAAGGAGGCAAGCGCATACCTTCCTTCCATCGCTGGCTTTTCATTTCACGGCAGCGGCGCGCTAACAATCCAACCCACTCCCGCCAAACAACCTGTTCATGCAAGCCAACTTCTGCAATTCATCCGATCTGCCTACCTAGGTAGCCTGGTCTCGAACAACGCCTGCATCATCGTCATCACATAACTCACCACGCCAATCCCAGCCCAACCCCGTCAGCCAGCGACAAGCTCGAGGTGCGAGATACGGAAAAGTTGGGGGGTAATTACCTGGTAAAAACCCAACTTGACCCTATCGCCGGCCCCCAAACAGAAATTCAATGGCTAATATCCTCAACCGCCTAACAACGGTTCTGCCTGAAATTGCAAACCAGCAGCCACGCATGCAGATCGCGTTCTAGACTAGACTAGAGTCGGGGTCAACTTTTCCAGTTAGGTACGTCTGTTGTTTTTGCTTCGTTCGGTTGACATGACCCACAGCCCCAAGGTAATTAACCCACACCCGGTGCCGCGGTCCCTTTTCGATCAAGCAACAAACTCGCTCGGCTCGGCTCACTATCAATATCCGGTGCGGGGGAACGCAATATTCGGTGAACTACACGTGGAAAATGTGGAACGGGATGGAACAGAACAGGGAGTAAGTAAGCACGGGACGGACCCCCAAAAATCATAATGCGGAAAAATGATTGGCGCGTCTAGGTCTTATCCCCAGAGCTCGGAAACCCGGTTTCGCCGTGCCACTTTGGTAACGGTGTCATTCCGTTGTTTCTTCTTGCTTCTTCGGGTCGTGGTGATCGACTGTCTTGGCACTACCTAAGGCGCTCAAGCTGATGGAGCTGTTCTTGGGTAGGTATGCTTTGTCTCCCTCTGGATTGTTGGAATTTCTCTCTGCTCATCATAGCCCGGCCCAGTCTCGGAAGCACAAGTTCCTGTAGGAGCCGGCTCAGATTGGGGTGGCACAAAAGGCTGTCATGTCGGTAAGCTCGCAATCCGGTTAATTCATAGGCTCCCCGGATTCCGCCACGGCGTTCATCCACGGCAGGGCCGTTGTTGTTGTTGTTGTCCGGCTGGTTGGCTGACGTGCGACAGAGCCAGCCTCCTGGGTTCGAGCCAAGGAACTTAACCACGGCTGCGGGATACACCAAGATTACGCCAGGTATCCTCGGTTGGATACTCGTGGAAGAAATAGACCCCGGACCGTCCGTATCAGTCCAGCCCACGCCAGTCTGACCCAGTCCAGTCTTCCATTATCTATAAAGACGCGGGTGGTTATCGCCCCACAGGTCAGGCCGTGTCCCCAGTATTCCTTCTCTCTGTCTTTACCAGTTCCCGCTGTCAGCATGCGCGCCGTCCTGTCACTCAGTTTCGGGCTTCTCGCCCCACTGGCCCAAGCGAGGGCGGTGGTCTCTCGGGCTGACATTGAAGCCTGTCTGACTTCATCTGGAGTCCCCATCGACACTAAAGGTTCGGCCGACTGGCAACGCGATAGCGCTCCTTTCAACATTCGTCTTCCGTATCTCCCGGTTGCCATCGCCGTCCCAACCACCATTGAGCACATCCAAAAGTCGGTCCTTTGCGCCAAATCCCTGTCCATCAAGGTTTCGGCCAAGTCGGGAGGTCACAGCTATGCTTCCCTCGGGCTCGGTGGAGAGGATGGACACTTGGTCGTCCAGCTGGACCGCATGTACAATGTGACGCTGGCCGAGGGCAATATTGCGGTTGCTCAACCCGGTATTAGGCTGGGCCATCTCGCCACCGAGCTCTACACTAAATATGGCCGCGCTATTGCTCACGGTACCTGCCCGGGGTGAGTTCCATCAACCAGCCAAGCCTGTGAACAAGTGAGAGACCGGGCTGACTTTTTCAACACAGTGTGGGAATTTCCGGCCACTTTCTCCATGGCGGCTTTGGCTTCAGCTCTCATCGGCATGGACTAGCGGTTGACGCCGTCGTGGGCATGACGGTGGTTCTTGCCGACGGAAGCGTTGTTGAGACCTCGGCGACACAGAATGCCGACCTATTCTGGGCCTTGCGGGGAGCAGGATCCAACTTTGGCATCGTGGCAAGCTGGAGACTCCAAACCTTTGAGGCACCCAAGACCTTGACCTGGTTCAACGTCGACCTCAAGTGGACTTACTCCACCGCCTTGGCAGGCTTGGAGGCACTCGAGCGCTACGCCAGAAACGAGATGCCCAGCGAACTCAACTTTCGTGTTTCCGACTACGACAGGGGTAAGCCTGGCATTGAGGGACTGTACTACGGCACCGAGACAGAGATGCGTGCTGCCATCGCACCGTTGTTGAAGGCTGCTGCCCCGCAGGCCAACATCACGCAGCTGCAGACCGTCGATTGGCTTCAGGCGGCGGTTCACTATAGTTTCTACGAGACTATTGACTGGGTTATCCCCAGTCCGGTAAGCAATTCCTCCCTCCATGTTCCCCTGGTGTGTTTTTTATCTTTAATCACATGCTCATCATTGATACCCTTACAGCAAGAAATCTTCTTCGCCAAGAGCGTCACCCTCAAAGGGCTCAGCGGCAAGTCAGCCCAGGGTTTTGTCGACTACTGGTGGAACAATGCTACGCAGATGACTTCGCGGAACTGGTGGTTCCAACTCGACATGCACGGTGGACAAAAGTCGGCCATCACTCAAGTGTCCAACACGCAGACCTCGTACGCCCACCGAGACAAGCTTTATATCATCCAGTTTTACGACCGCATCCCCGAGGGTGTGTATCCCGCGGATGGGACCAAATTCCTCAACGGCTGGGTCGATGCCGTGACGGCGCCACTTCCGAAAGATGATTGGGGAATGTACATTAATTATGCGGACTCCACACTGGACAGGAAGACGGCGCAGCGCGTGTATTATGGAAGTAACCTGCGGCGTCTGCAGCAGCTCAAGTACAAGTATGACCCGACGGAGCTGTTTTATTACCCGCAGTCGATTGAGCCGATTGCTTGAGCACCGCACAGGGGGTTTTGTAGAATCAGGCACCTAGGTAGCAAAAGTACACGATTTGCATTGCAGCACATAACAGCATTGATACATTGTACCTCCAGTGGCTATGAAGATGTACTAGAAAAGGGGGGAAATGTAAACCCTCTACATCTCGGTACTAAACGATGGGCATATAAAACCCAAACTTATTCTCCGGATCATAGGCCATCTTGACCGCCCTTAACCTCTCCAACCTCGCCTCGTCCCATCCGTACACCTCCTCGGGTGACTCCGGACCAACCGCATAGTTAACATAGGCATGCGGCAGTGTGGCTCCTCTTATCGCCTTTTGCATTCTATACCCATAATCCAACGCCGTATTTCTTTGTTTTTTGTCTTCACCATCCCACCAGAAAAGCGGAGAAGTCAACAGATGACGAGACCGCTCCTCTGGCGCGACGGCATTTTCTCCCACAGACACAGACGCGACGCCTTCGCGACCGTAGGATTCAAGAATCCAAGCTGAAGTATTGAACGTTCCATTACATGTATCAAGGGAGGTGAATTCGGAAAAGATTCTAAATGCTTCACGCATGGCGGGGGGGTCCCATTTCTCAAAGGAGTTCGGAAATCCCGCAAGGTTGCCGTCTTTGCGACAAACAGGGCTGGATATATCAAGACCGGCGGTAACATAAATGTCTTTGTATGAAATGTTGGAGACGACGGTGGGTGGGGAAACGGGACCGAGAGCGGTGAAGGCGGAATGGTAAGAGGAGATGGTGGGGTTCGTGTTCCCTTGGTGGAAGATTTGGAGTATGATAATCGGCTATGACGAAGAAAGTGAGTTGATATAACGAAGAGAGAGATTTGATAGCGTTGAGGGTCGAACAATCTTGGTATGAGATGTGGGAAGGGGGAAGCACGCGGGTGAGATCCGTAAGAACTGACCTGGTTAGCATCCACCGCCGGCGTCCGGGCAATAAACGAGTTCAAGACCAACAATCCAGTCTTCTTATACTTGGTCTCCAGCTCATTCCAGACCTCAAAAAACCCCTCCAACTTCTCTTGCGTAAACATAAAAACCACCATCGTCCATGTGGGCCGAGCATCGTAAACTTTGAGCACCAGACTCGTCACCACTCCAAAGTTATGTCCCGCGCCCCGGAGTGCCCAAAATAGATCCGGATGGCTTGTCGGGGATACTGTCGCGGCACTCCCGTTGGCCAGCACCAGTCGCGCTGACACCAAGTTATCGGCGGCAAATCCATACAGGCCTTGTAGCATGCTGTGTCCCCCGCCCAAGAGTGGTCCGACAACCGACACGCATTCGCATAGGCCGGTGACTAAGAGCCTAGGTAATCAGCATCAACCCAACCTGATATTGAAACAAAATGCAGTATATGACACACACACACATACCCCCCATTTTGCCCTGCGTGTACAGTTCACGGACAAGCTCAAACTGCAATACGCCACCCCCAACCATCGCGGTATTTCCATCAGGGTTCACCTCGACCTTTTTAAGAAGGCGCGTGTTGATCTGGATCCCCCCGTGAAATCGGTTCATAGACTCGGGCCAACCGTGGGCGCCGGATACGGCGAGGAAGGGAACGGCGATTTTGTTGGCGTACTTTATCTGCTCTTGATCTCAGTACCTACTCTCCGTCAATGCACATCTACCTTATCACGATCCCACAACAAACAAACATATAGTTACATGTCCTCCCGGTGATGTGTTGTAGCTATGTCGAGATAGTCTACAACGTCTGGTATTTATTTGGGTAGGAGGTACATACCGTCGCCTGCACGTCCTCCTCCCCCGCAACATCCACGACGACCACGAACCCGGGATGGATCCGCGGCGTGCTGGCTCGTCGGAGAAGTTCATTCCATTCAGGCGATGCGGGGGTGAGAATTGCGGCCTGTTTAGAGAGTAATGGACCTAGTTCGCGCACGATGCGACGGGATGAGGGACATTCATGTTCGCTGTTCAAGTTATCCCGGTGAAGGAGACAAGGAGTAAGGGAGGCGGTGTTGCATTGGGCGAGGAGCAAAGTCTGGAATAATAATAATAATAGGAGTTTCATGGTGTACTTGGAGGTTTGTGTGGTTGAGTCGACGGGGCGATTATGGGCATGAGGATAAAGAAAACACACATGAGTTGATTGTCTCCAGCCCGGACTAAATGGAACCGGTGTCTGTCGGCTCGCTTTGGGGCAGCCCGGCCTTCCCTGTCAGCACCTGCAGATCGGGAGCGGGGTCCCCAACAGTGACCCGATGGGAGGTCCCCGACGTTACACTGCGTCTGATGGCCGGGAAGTATTGGTAGAGAGAGGGAGGCACCTGGCATCACCCATGGCCTGATTGCGGACGGTCACCAACGAAAAGGAAGACTTTTATCTGGCCTCTTGTATACCTAGGTATTGGAGATATTTCTCCTGCAAAAGTTTCCAATCATCCCTCATCGATGTATAAAAAAAAATCCCACCCTTTACGTACCAGTATGACTCTAGGCTACCACTTCCTCCTCCTCCTCCTCCTCCTCCTCCTCCTCCTGCTCCTGCTCCTCCTCTACCCTCTCCATAGCGCACTCCCCACACGCACAATCAAACCCCCAAGTCTTGCGCAACGTCGCCGACCGCTCCCGCCAACCAGCATCGTCATCTCCACTCGAATCCTCTCCACTCAGGTACGAAATATGCAACTGTTCTCCCGGTGCAATATCTTGCTTGGCACTAAACACCCACGCTCGGCCCTCCCTTTTCCTACACAGGTTGGGCGCACAGCTGTGGTTGAAGTAACTGGCGGACGGCCACACACCAAAGCCAAAGAACTCGGATCCCCCATCGCCGAGGGAGCGGATGCCGAAGCTGTTGTGCGTTTCCCGCGTCTTGATGTTGTGCATGGTTTCGGACGTGACGAGCGGGAGGAGCGCCTCGGGAAGGACGGCGAGGAGGTGGAGATAGGAGGCGACATATTCGTCGAGTTCACGGGCGGAAAGATATGGGGTCGCCTCCGCCTCGAGGAGCATGGCCCTCAACCACCATGCCGGATCTTGGTCACGGCGGTGGTGGTGCTGGCGGTAAGTTGCCAGGGCCACTGAGAGCTGGAAGTTGATCGTGTCGGGTGAGACAGGGGCGGACAAAGCCCGTTGCATGCTTTTGAGGCTACTCTTTGTGGCGGGGATCCCTGAAGTCGCCGCCATCCTGGCCCTAATAATGGAGGCGGCCTGCACCTCGGCGTTTTTCCATGCCACCGAAATGGCTTCTATTGAGGGCCGTTGCCCCGTGTACGACACCTCCGCAGCGGGAACCTTAGTTTTGATTAGTTTCTCAACGGCCGCCCGTGCCATCAAACACAGGTCGTCAGCCTGCTCGAGGTGCACGAGTCGGCAAACATCAGAACAAAAGGCCAGTCCGTGGATAGTGTCCCGGACCGGCAATTTCTCGCCCATTTGGTATGCGAAGCAGTTGCAGCACACTTCGCCGCGGTATTCCCTGAAGAGTGTGTACGCCAACAGGTCGTTGGCGATGAGGACTATTTCGCCAGCCTTGATTGCCCGGGTGGCGAAGACGCCGCGCCCGGCGCCTGGCGCATCCTCAATTATGTAGGGAGCATCTCCAGGTAATGCGGTCTTGGGGAATGCCATAGGAGGCGGAGTTAGTGAGGTATCCAAATCACGCATCTTTGTGAATGCGGGGCGGGAGATATACGGTATTCCAAGTTGTTCTGTCAGACGGCCGTCCGATGTTTCGCATTGTGTCCAAGGTCTATAATAGCATCACACAATATTTTTAAGCTTTTGTCCGAGCCGGACGAAGTGGGCCTGCGGCGCCCAAGCCGCCCAAGAGCGGGAGCTTATCGTATGTGGGACCAGCGAGACTTGTCATTGGTACGACCAGGACAGAATACGGATGAGAGATCCCGTGGTATGGAGGCCTGTTTTGGACAGAGAAGAATTGGCTTCGAACAGGAGAGAAACGTGATGGTAAGGAAGGAACATATTGTCCGACGGTGGGGATTTTTGTGCGCCAAGGTCGATGGTCGACGGTCGCAGAAATGTGGTTCCATGATTCATTGAAGCTAAGGGTTTGAGCTACTGCCGAGGAATGCCGATTATTTCGGGGAGAAAACTCAAAGTGTCCAGTTCGCCGTCAAAGAGAAAGTCTTGGTAGAGCAACCAAGCAGCGAGGCGTCTTGCAATGGCGAGCTGCACCAAGGACAATCTGAAATTCCACATTTGACGCTTGGCAGTGGGGTGTGGAGATGAGGGGTCGCGATACGGATAAGCCCCGATAAGATCAGTTCCTCACCGATAAGCAGAAACGCACGGTCCACACGTTCAAATCACCTCGACAACTGGGAAACAACATTCGCGCTCGCATCCCAGCTGCTGCTGCAACAATCTGGTCGCCAAACGCCCAAGTCCAATTTGAACAGAGACCGAATCGCATGCACCAACAAAACTCGATCAACGTGGTCATTGAGGCCTGGATTGACCGCCTCCTCCAGGAGGGCGGTCAAACCATCATCATGCCCGACAATCTCGATGCAGCAGTTTTGCCAGAAACCTTTTCCACGCCCAAGAGACAGAACAAGCGACCGCGAAACGTCAGCGCTACAGACCAATCTCTCGACTTCGATACTACACCCCGACCTCGAGGTGGTCAAAACCACGACAGTCTCAGTGAAATCCAATCCTCGAGTGCCGACACCACCAGCACCGCATCACAATCGGGGAGGAGCAGCCCCCGCAAGAAGGAGGTGGCACTTCGGCAGACTCTCGATTGGCCCGTCGTTCGCGCTCGTTTGACCGAGCTCCAATCGCCCCCTCCCGAACTGCAGGGTTTAGCTCTCGACCTCAAGAGGATTGCTGATGGCCGCCAGCCTCTGATTCCCAGTTTATTACAGGCGAGTTGTGCAAATCACATGCAATCCACAGCCTGTCGTGGGGGTTAGTAGCTGACATCGAACCCTCCAGGAGACCATGGGCGCCGATGCCAGTTTTTTCAACCAGCCCCGCCCCGAGTGGTTCTACGAAGCGCCCGACTCCCACGATGATTTGAGGGCAGCACACCGACAGATGCGGAGGATATGCCGCAATAGCCTGGCGTGTCTGCAGAGGATGGAATACGAGCCGGCGTGGAATGACCTGGTGCATTCTCGCGTATTGGAAGAAGCTCTCGACAGCTTCGACAATGTGGGCTTTCGGAATGTCACCCCGTGTCGGACCTTCAAGAAATTCCACGACGAAGACCCTGCCTTGCGCGACAACAAGGTAGACTACGGCATCTTCCTCCAGCCCGACCCTGGAGATGGCCTTGCAGACCTGCTAGCCGATCTCAGAGGCGAGAGTGTTGATATCACACACTTCCCCCTCAGTGACCTTTCCCCGACGCCCCTCGCCATTAGCATCGAGACTAAGACTCTCCTGGCAAACCCGATCGAGGGCTCGGTACAACTGGCTAATTGGGTGCGTGCCCATTTCAGACAGTTGTCAAGACTGCTCGAACACCGTGGCCACGACCCAGCTAACTTCTCGCTCCCCGTTCTGCCCATCATTTATGTCTGTGGAAGCACCTGGAGGGTCGACTTTGCCCAGCGCCACGATCGAAAAACCATGATATACGAAGGATTCGTGGTGGGCGACACACAAACCGTCTTTGGGTGTTATCAGGTGTGCGCAGCAATCCGACGTCTCGCCACCTGGGTCCAAACAGACTTTCGAGCGTGGTGGCTAGGAGCAGCGACTTTGCCTGGCAGATGACACTGTACGCGGCCAGTGGTTATACCCTGCATACGATGGCATTACGGCACCTCGTGTACTCTCTGGGACGGCGTTGCAGCCCAGAACATTGTGCCCCCGCCAACGAGATATGAGGCCAGACATGCCGTTCAGAAGGTAGCAACGCCTCAAGGTGCATCCAACAACAGGTCTAGGCCGAGATGGTATGTTTTTTCACTCTGCCGTTGCGTTGTCCCTCATGAGACCTGGTGTGCAAACCCTTCTACTGTCATGGGCTCGACACAGTTGCAAGGTAGCCCCCTCAGACGAGTTCGAGATGACAGGTCGGCCCCTGGTGGCGTGTGGCCTCGCCCGACCTAGTGTCGGGTTGAACCGCGATCGTGGGCTTTTGCCTCAATGCGTCGCAAAAGCTCATATATTCTAAACGTTTTGGCTGAAACAAGACAAGTTGGATACCACGATTTCAGCAACACATCAACATCTGGTCGTTGTCGTCGATGACATCCTTGGTCATGATCTCGGTTATCCCGAACGTGCTTCTCGCATTGCTCATCGGCATGGGCGACTGAAGTCCGGAAGCGAGGGCTTCTGTGGAAGACCTCGACAAACGGGCTGAGAATTGTAAGGTAACGGTGCACTTTCTGGGCGCCGACAGCGGGTTGGTTGTGGTGCCTTTAAGGGGAGGTACACTCGCCAGGAGATGGCGTCATTGCCTGCATATTCCCAATGACGCGGCAGCGGGAGTGCCCGGAAGCTAGAGGTCTAGGTAATTTAGCTATGAGACCGCCGACTTTTGCACGCGACTTGCTTGTTTCGTCTAGCTCCTATACCGACCTGACTGAATGGATTCTCTGGATCTGTCAGCTAGATACAGATATATTAGCCCAGTACACGAAGAAGTCTGTCGTTCGCATCAATGATTACTCCCAGTGCACGAATTCATGTGCTTCGGCCGGCCGGCCGGCGGGAACTAGCAAGGGACCATTCCGTCGGACTCGGATAAATTTTTGATTGCCTTCTCGCCCGACCCGCTGCAACCTTGAACCCGGGGGATGAGTGGGGATGGGGCTCATCGTGATCCGCTTATGTTATTTGCCCGAGGGTCATTGACTCAACATGATACTTGGCTGCATCTCATTACCCGCGTGTCCGTATCTAGTTCTATCCTCGGATCCAAGCAGCCGATCATATTTTTGACACAACACCGCCAATCTCATGCTACCAACTCCAAATCACACACGCGCGAAAAGCCAACCGCGCTGACAGGATAGGTGCCTACGGAACCCTACAGCACCGGCAGAAAAGTGCTGGTGTAGAATCCTATGCTCGGAACATAGCCCATGCATGGCCGTTGTGTTTTGCACTGGATGTGAACGAGTGCGAGATGTGACGTTGGGGGGGGGGGGATGTCGCGGGTTTGTCAGCGGCGGCAAGGTGCCAAGGGAGGCAAATCCAGAACCTGAGCTTCATACCTAATAAGCAAGAGTCACTCTCCGAATCACCCGGCATGTTTGACGGGAGTATACGGAACAGATATCAAATGCCCTCTAATACGGCCAAATGAGGAAACTCGTGATAGAACCAGTCGAGCTGTTCTAGAGGCAACTACCACCTCAATCTGACTCATGCTGTCTTACATGTATGTTGTCGTGCCATTTCAGCTGCATACTCGCATACTATTTCGCATTCACGAAACGAACGCCATTGCCGTGTAACGTGGGGATATATTACTAATGTGCATTTTCCTTGGTATTTTTGTCTGCCGACTCCCGAGTTTTGCAGCAGAGAGAAAAGTTGGGGGAGTTGCCGCAGCGGTGCTCGCTCGCTCCTACCACGCCCTCCCTTCCCTGCTGGATACGCCCTATGCGTGACAAGATAAACCACAAAAAGTTGCTCGAACGACTTGGGGGAAAACTACCTATTAATGCTGGTCGGTCGCCACCAATAAGCTCGCCATCTTCATGGGCACTCCGGTGTCTTAGGTCATATTTCTATTTTATTTTATTTTTTGGCTTCATGTTTACGAGTGCTCTGTATCCGTAAGGTAGGGATGCATCATCAAGGGAAAGAGAAAGGAAAAAAGTTACAGTGCCAAGCCATCCGTTTTCCCAATGCAGGGAACGGGGACCCCGGGAAGATGGGAATGCGACCCTTGATTACCTATCTTAGGTTACCTCCCCTTGACGCAACATAGGCACGCAGGCTGGAAATTAACACCGAGCCGGCAGACCTCAGTGGGGAAACGAGAAAAAAGGACAATGCATGGCGTAGCGCGGCGCGAATTCAGTGGTACTGATACTGGAGACTGGATACCAGATGCCACATGCCAGATAGGTTCATGTTTGGTACATCGGAAGGCGTAGGCAGCACACCCGACATCGACTGGGTTATCTAGTTGCGCGAAAACAAAACAAAAAAAAAAGTGGTTCACAGGGCCCTGCGGTGCCAGATGTCCATGTCCATGTCCATGTCCTGTCCAGTTCAGCCCCCATTTGTCATTGCAGGTCCCATGGAGGGGGGACCCCTGAAACGGCATTGTTATGTCGACAGGCGGCGGAGACATTGGGTTACAAAGCGTTAATTACTCCGACAAGACATCAAAATGGCAAAAGTGCATTGCATTTTGCATTGCATCTTGCATATGGGGCCTCAATTCCCGCCGCATCGGCGAATATATCAGGTGGCGTTTGTCGAAACAAAAAAAAGTCTTTTGCAAGTCCCCCCGAGGCTGACTGGACCGGCTGGGGTCAGCAGCTGACCTGCTACATACCTACCTACCTTACCCACCTAGGTACATGTACATATACATGTAGGCAGGGTAGGGAACCTGTTCCTTCTTGGTCTTCTCGTCGTCTTCGAGGCCTAGTCGTGTGTCTATATGTAAATCGGGCGTCCCCCCTCCCCCTTCCTCTTCCACCTAGCCGCGTCGTGTGCGTTTCCTTGTCTTTCCTTGCAGTCAACCTTATAGTCGCCCACACGTGCGCCGCCTCACAGGTACCCAACACTATGGCGGAAAAGAGAGGCTTTCGAGTGGTGATTGCTGGCGGTGGTGTTGCCGGACTGGCACTCGCCAATGCTCTCGAGGTATGCGCTCGACCCGACCTACCACAGACGTATCGGCAACGACTTTGTATCTAACCCATGATCACAGAGAGGTGGAATCGATTACATCCTGCTCGAGAGACGGGGAGTGCTCACCCCACAAGTTGGCGCTTCGATAGGGATGCTACCAAATGGAATGCGCGTTAGTCTCAACTCCCTTCGCCATGTCCGTCTGTCTCTGCTCATTACTGACATTTGACTAATCAGATCCTCGATCAATTCGGTCTCTACGATACCCTCATGGAACAGATTGTTTGTCTCATTTCTTCTCACTCTGCACTCTGTCATCTCTCTAACGACCATATCTTGTAGGAGCCCATAGTCTTGGCCAGGGACCGAGATCGCAGTGGTCGCCCATTCGCGCCCCCATCGGATTTCAACGAGCTGACAGGCGCGAGAACGGGGTATCGAGTCTCGTTTGGTGAACGACAGGTCCTTCTCCAAGTCCTGCTGGGCGGCATTAAAGACCAGAGCAAGCTGTTGGTGAACAAGCAGATTGTCGACATTGTCCACAAGCCCGACTCGGTGACGGTCAAGTGTGCCGACGGGACAAGCTATGATGGCGATATTCTGGCGGGCGCCGATGGGGTCCGGAGTCAGACTCGCAATGCTCTCTGGAGACTCGCCGAGGCTTATAACCCGGAGCTTGTGCGAAAAGATAAAGAAGGTGAGAACCCTGACAGGCTTTGAAATATGATTACGCAACCGACGTGGGCACTGTACTAATAATCTGCTGACTTACAGCAATGACGGCCGAGTACCAATGTCTCTTTGGCATCTGCAACCAAGTCAAGGACATGCCCATCGGCGACCTTGACTACACGTACGACCAGGACCAAAGTTCCCTGGTGATTGTGAGCAAGGATGGCAAGACATTTTATTTCATCTTTGAAAAGCTCGATCGCATCTACCACGACCACGAGATTCCCCACTACACCAAACAAGACGCCGAGGCCTTTGCGCGGAAGCACGCCAACCATAAAATCCGCGAGCATATCCCCTTTTCGGACCTCTGGGAGAACACCATCTCATGCAATCTCGTGGCCCTCGAAGAAGCCGCCTTTGAGGTTTGGACGTCTGGTCGCATTGCTTGTCTCGGTGACAGCATCCACAAGATGACGCCCAACGCGGGATACGGCGGCAACTCGGCGATTGAAAGCGCCGCCGTCTTGGCCAACTCCATCAAGGACCTCGTTGACAACATGGACAATAACAACAACAGACCATCCCTTGCCAATGTAGAAACCGCCCTCCAAGCTTACGTCCACTCCCGCCTCGATCGCGCCAAAACCATGATCAAAGTTTCCAGAGAAGTCACCCGCCTCCAGGCCATGGCCTCCGCCAAAGATCGCTTCTTTGTAAAATACTGCATCCCGCGCCTCGGGGATTTTGGAGCAAACATGGTTGCGGAAATGGTTATTGGGTCGACGGCTCTCAGGTTTTTACCTTTGCCGGAGAGATCCTATCGAGGGACTACCATGCCTTTTAACCCGCATCAGGGAGACGGTCAACAGGAATGGAAGCTCAAAAGAGCGGTATGGGCGATTCCGTTTTTGGTAATGTTTTATCTGGCGAAGCGGTTCTTGCTACTCGATACCCTGGGTCCATCGGTTGGGCAGATTTTGGAAAGTGGAAAGTTGCCGTCGTCGTGGGGTGGAGAGGGGGTTCCAGTGGTGACGGAATTTTATGGCCTAAAGTGGCTTGATGATATGTTATCGCCGATTGTCGTGTTTTTCACCCCGAGCCTGATGGGCGTTGAGGCTGTTTCGCGACATGCCTGGGTTTTTCTGCTCGAGTATGGCGTGATGTTGGCGATATGGATGATTGAATCCGCACGTCGCGCCAACATCCTGACGCCGATGCAACTGTAAGTCTTTTTCTCCCCTCCCGTCCAGGTATGCTTCAACAGACAGTCCATACTGACGGATAAACCTAGTCCCCTCCTCCTCACCCTCCCAGCTCAATTATTTAGTATTGGCCTCACCTCGTCTCTCTACTTTTTCCTGCACTTTATCTACTCCCCGCTCGAAAACTTCAAGGCCACCGACATGCGGCTCACCCACCTCGCTTATACGCGAGCCGTCCTCCCTGCTCTGCTATTAAGCTACTACCTCCCTCTCTTTACGAGTTTTTTCGCGCCTACTATATATCAACGCATTTCAGCAAACTATCTCTGGCAACTTTTTCCCCTCTTGCTTTCTCTCTCGTCGGCTGTCCTCTCACGATTTTACTTTCCCAACACCACGCCACAGGATCGTCTGACGCACCCGACGCGCGATCTCTCTACTATACGGACAACCGTAGGAATCACAGTTTTGTTTTCTGCAAGCGCATGGCTCCATCTCCTTTCGACCTTGGGATTCTCACCCCGTGCGATCTGGGAAGAATATCTCCCCACTTCGGTAATGACGCCACCTCACAATTCTGAAGAGCTACTTTCTTTAGCGGGAAAAATCCTGCGATTCGACTCGCTTTTCTTGTGGGCAAATACCTTTTTGTGGATTGCGTATCTGTTTGGAGATATGCGTCGGGCGGGCATGTTATCACCTTCATCACTAGTTAAAATGTTGGGGTTGGTAGGGGTGGGGATGGTACTGGTTGGACCAGGAGCCACGGCTGGGTTGGCTTGGTTGTGGAGAGAAGAGATCTTGATTAGCAAGAGACATTGGGGTGCTTTGACGGAGGAGACGGTGAAAATCAGAGATGCGCGGTTGCATGTAGGTGGAAAGGGGGTGAATGGGAAAGCGAGGGAAGCGAATGGAAAGGCAAGAGAGGGGAATGGAAAAGCAAGAGAAGGAAACGGGAAGGCGCATTAGGAGAAGAGACAAAGTGCCGGTGGTTTATCTGTCTCGACAGTCTGGTTTCTTTAGCTCAACAGTGTGATGGATAGGTATATACGCTGATAGACGAGATCTGATAGATTGCGTGTCTTGAAAAGATGGGTGTTGCGCAGAGTACAAAATCTCCCCTTTCCATTTATAATTTTTTTCTTTTTCTTTGGCGACAAGACGAAACAAGATGAAGCAAGCTATCGTAACTCTCCCTATTTTATATCAGTGTGTCAATTTTCCTCCAACTGGGTTTATAATAGTTCTTGCATGCACCCGGGGAACACTTTGATGTCGCAAAGCAGAGATGAGAAATGACCAAAGAGTCTCCGTTCTAGATATCAGTCACCCCGGCAGCAGAGGTCGACAACACACATCACAGGTTGTGTTTTTCCTGTTCAACAAACTGCTTCACAAATTTAGAGTGTGTGGTTTGTGACTGTATCAGCCTGTCGCCGATGAAGAGCTTTGCAACTCCCGATGCGATCTCAGTCCACGATCGAGACATCTGGCGTTGACTGACGCATTTCGAATGCAACAGAGCGAAAATGATTGCGCACTGCTAAATCCATATAAGAGCCACGAGAATCTCCGAGTTTGCGGTCTTGATTGAGAACAACAAGGCCGGTCTTTGAACCGAACTGACACTGACAAAAACCCTGCAACAGCTTCAACGCTAACCTCGACAAACACTGCGAATGAGTTCCAACAGCGCCTCGTCGAGCAGTGGTGGGTCCACCAGCAGTGCTTCGATTTTCTCCAGATCATCTACGCGTAGGTTGGGTTTACCAGGCAGACTGACTCAGTAACATAAAAACTCGCAGTAAGCACAAACACATCCACGTCTGCTCTTAGCACAGCAAGCACGCTAGCCGGAAGCACCCTGTCGGGATCGACACTTTTTGGAAGCAGTCCACAGGCATCGAACTGTAGGTTATGTCCTTTTTCCGCTCTCTTTGCCGATGATGGAAAAAAAGGCAAATAACTGACGCGATCTCAAGTACGGGAGGCTTTGGCACGTCTGGCTTGCTGGGGCGATCTGTGGAGTTCTCACCGAGCCCTTTGTCTTCGAGCACGACGAGCCCTTTGTCTTCGAGCACGACGAGCCCTTTGTCTTCGAGCACGACGAGCCCTTCGTCGTCGAGCACGAGAGCACGAGCACGACAGGCGCAGCCTCACACAGCAGCCTAAACTCGGCGCTAAGCAACAAGGGTGGGAGGGCTTGAGGAGATGGCCGACTTTAGGAGCCCCCGCAGACATTGTTTTTTAGAGTGTGTGGGCAAAAGGAGAATGGGTCACTAACATGCATTTGGACACAATGAGTTGAGTTGCGGCAGGATTGCCAAGTACCTAGGGCCAGATATTGGCTCTGTACTCCCGTATGGTGAGCGAGATACTTGGTAACTCTGAGATCTTCGTAGAACTTGAAAATGATAGCGATGTTTAGACCGTGATGTTGATGAGGAAGAAACCTGGAGCGCACGTGTAGTTGTGCAGGCAGAAAATGGCCTTCTTGACGTCTTCCAATCCAACCTGCTCATCTTCCATCCTTGCAGCTGACAAAGGGCTGTCGTGTGATGGTGATGGTCACCTTCGTGTGAGTGAGGCCAGCAAGTCAGAGAGGCCGCCAAGTCTCAGCTAAGAAAACTATTAGCTTGGCGCATAGTCGGCCGAAAAGTTTGGGTCTACTGTCGACCGCACTGAGAGCCAACTAGAGGTGGAGACTTTTTCGCTTTTTCTCTCGCGAAAGAGGGATTTCTCGTCTTGATTCTCTAGAAATTTTGGAGCCAAACTCGCTGATGAGAATTCCTCAGCTCAATCTCTAGTGTGCGGGTGTAATTCTGAACGACTGCCTGAAAATATGACAGGAAGTCAATAGGTATGTTCAAGAGCAGAGTTGTTGGAGAGGTGAATCATCCATAGAATAATCCCAGCCATCAACCCGGAAAAGACAAGCCACATGCAAACAACGCACCAAGACCCTCCATGTCAAGCTGGACCAAGCTTTGCCCTGCCGACAAAGAAAAAAGCTTGGGGGCTGGGAGAGAATGCCGGAGAAGGAATTTACATTACGCCTCCGGCAAATGCCGCTGCAGGGTCCAAGCAAGGTTGGCTCGGACGGGGAAGGAAGAAAAACAGGGGTGTATGTCACTCCTGATCGAACAGTCGTGCTGGAGTGGCTTGGCGATGACACCGCTTCCCCAAAGCGACGGCGAGTCTAGCCTTCCACGATCCGGAAGGAGTTGGGCCGCGAGGGTGGCGAACCATTTGGTTCGACCCCGTCGATGCACTGTTTGTTTTTTTTGACGGTGGACCTGACGGGCGGTAATGCAACCTGCCGGCCGCCTTGCTTGACATGGTCGACAGCGACTGGTCTGGACCGTCAGAGTGGAGCAGCGAGACCAGAGTGGCGGGAGAGACTATCGAATTCCGGTGGGTGCACTGGTCCCAAACAGGTTCAGGGAGTAGTCTCAAAGGGGATACCCGTCATTGCTGTACCTACGTCACACGGCCCCTCGACGCCTTCTGTTCAGATTCCCCCCAACCACCAAACTCGGTCAGGAATGGGCTGATGCGAATGGCCTAGGTCTGAGCGGGCCACGCCGCTTTCAGCTGTGCTTGGGGGAATACGAGAGAGTCGATGTGACGTGTCTGGTCTGGTCTCTCCGGGGCATGGAAAGCCGTCGGGAGGGAATTTCTACATGCCAGTGGCTGGGGGTCAGCTGAGGGACTGACTTCACTAACTACCTAATGCAGCGAGGTTGTCAAGGTAACTAGCCTACGTATCTACTAGTATAAGAGAGGACTCTTGGCCCTCCTTCAGTGGAAGAAAATCCGCATCACACTTGTCGTCCATCTTAGTCCCAAGACCCGAGAAAAGCGACTCACCACCATGCACGCTCTTGCCGCTCTCACGCTTCTTGGCTCCTTGGCCAGCGGCGTCCTCGCTACTTGCGACGCATCGTGCTCTCCCAACACGATCCCGACATGCTCCAAGGACGGTGATACCTGTCTGGCGCCTTCGGTGCCGGTCAAGGCCCGACGTGCCTTCTTCCCTCAGCTCCTCCGACGCGACTGCTCGACCTGCACGCCAACCGAGTGCCCGGCCGACCGCAAGAAGTGCACCCCGGGCGGCACCAAGCCCCCCCAGATCCCCGAGACCAAGGTCTTTTTCGCCTGCGGCCAGAAGCAGACGGCCAACTACGTCACCGTCACCTATGTCAACTGCCCTGGTGATGCGGCCAACAAGTGTCTCGTCCTCACCCTGACGGGCGCCGGCCTCGAGGCCCCAAAGCTGGAAATCTCGTCCAAGCCCCTGACCAGCTCCACCTCGGGACTGTTTTCCTATTACAAGCCGGTCAACTACTGCACCGACACGCAGTGCATCGTGCCCATTGCGGAGATCCTCAAGCGCGAGGGCAAGACGACGGCCGATCTGTGCACACTGAAGCTGTGGATCGCCATCCACTCTGGCCTTGGGACGGACACGTGCTGGGCCATGGGATCCGAGATCAACGACGGCAACGGCAACTGGGCCGAGGAATTCAACATTGCCTTCTCGTGTCCCACCTACCCCGAGACCTGCTGCTGCTGCCCGGCGCCGCCCGTCGTCCAGCCGCCCAAGAAGTGCGGCTCGGAGACGGCCTACGCCAAGGGACCCAACACGTTCGATCTCTCGGCGCTGGGATGCACCAACGCCTGGGGCTACTACCAAGCCATCCCGGCTGCGAGTGTTGATGCCGTAGCCGTCGGAGGCACCGTCTACACGGCCAACCTCCTGGCCGGCAAGACCAACAATGTCGGCACTGTCGCCGTGACCAAGAAGAGCGACACTTGCTTCTCTCTCACCTTTGATGCCGCCAACGGCTTCGGCGTCGGCAAGGTCCATGTCGACATTGCCTGCAAGGACCCCAATGCCAACCTCGGCAAGTTCTGTCGCAGCCCCGGCCAGTACGAGTTCCAGACGTGCGTCGGCACCGACCCGTATACCACCAACACGGACGTTTGCGCCGAGGCCAAGTGCTCTGGCCAGTACTACTTCATCATCCACGCCGAGACGTACAGCGTCGTAACGTATGATGCTGCGAACCCGGGGCCGTACAACAACTGCGTGGCCTACACCTGTTAGGGGACATGTAGTCACCACTCAAGGTTGACGACGATGGTGATTTGATGGGTTAATGGGATTAATGACGTTCAATGCCAACGCGGCAATGTTTTGACGCAATGATATGGATATGGATATTTGGAATTTGGATGCGCAGGGAAATTGAAAAGTTTAGGTAGTTTTGATAGTGCTTAATGTTTATGACTGATGCACACAAGATTTGCGCCCCTCATTGTATTTGTTCGTGCTCGATGGGGAGTACATACCTAGCTGGCAGGAACCTGGAAATTACCAGGTAAACTGAATGAGGACTCCAACGATGATGCTGAACATTGTCGAGATCAAACCCCTGGTCTCCCAAACCCGGACTGGGGATTTCCTCCTGAACGGGATTGGGATTGGGGGTGGTAACACAAACCCATTCCTGGGGGGTATTACCGGAGTGGCTCTGCGGCACAGATCAGCAGCGTGCCAATCACGCGTGCCACCAAAATTACTTGATTGGTCGCCCTATCGTTACGAACAGGCCCTGCGCCGCATCCCCTGTGAACCCTCTGTGCATATTCATTTTCTGTCGGTGGCTGCCTGATGCAACAGCTGGGCGCGCTTCCCTGGAGCACTTCAAAATCTCAGACATGAGCGTGCACAGTGCACAACATTATTAAAGTGGCAGACTCGTCAATTTGCCCTTTGCAAATGAAATGTTTGCTACGTCCGTAGATTGTTGGCCAGGTTCAAAATGCAGAGCCCTCCGCGCTGTTGCGAAACCATGTCAGCCAACCATCAGAAACAATGGAGCCTTCTCTGCAATTTCTCTGCACGAATATGCAGTCTGACCACACACCGAACCAACACAGCCGCCAAGGCCCCCAGTGTTTGCCCCAACTCGCGACGATGATTGGCTCGATTCCGGACACCTCGACAGGCCCGGTATCACCGGCGACCCATGCTGACACTCGGCGCCGGATTTTTCCTCGATTGGGATTTTACTGCGGACAGCTGAACCCAAACCTCAATCGCCTGCTCCGTTGCTCCGTATTTATGACATACCCATCCCCACCCACTGCCTCCACTGCCTTCACTGTCGTGGGAACACCGACTATCATTTAAACACTCTTTTCTCTCTCAACAGTAGCAGAAGCAAAAGATCGGCAGAGACAGACAGACCATGGGTTCAGAAGAGCACATGCAGCATCCCCCGCAAATTGTCGCCATCGCACCCAACAACAGCAAGATGAACCGAGCTCAAACCCTTTCCACGAACACCAAGGACTTTGCGCACCAGTACGAGAGAAAAGCTTCGGTCGCACCATTGGTTACCGAAACGCCCAAAAAGCACAAGACCCCGCGCAGCCTGGTGCTGTGCTTTGACGGGACAGGTAATGGCTACATTGGCGACGGGACCGAGACGAATGTGTGGAAGATTTTTCAGATGCTAGACAAGCATGATGAGAACCAATGTGAGTTTTTTTTTCATTTCATCCGTCATCAGTCGGAAGTTAGGTGCTGACAGAATTGACAATTGAACAGACCACTACTATCAACGTAAGATACTTTACCGTGCTCCCTGTCTTCACTCGCTTTATCTTGGAGTAAAACTGACACTAGGTTAGCCGGCCTCGGCACGTATGTCGCCCGTGAAACCCTCGACAAATGGGATATTGGTGAGCGCATCGAAGCTGCGGCGCGCAAAGTGATGGATCTCGCCGTGGGCACCTCGTTGAGCGAGCACGTTCTCGGCGGCTACAAATTCCTCATGCGCTACTACAGCGGCCCCGCCGACAAGATTTACATCTTTGGCTTCTCCCGGGGCGCGTATACGGCGCGCTTTCTCGCTGAAATGCTCGACGATGTCGGCCTTTTACCTGCTGGCAATGAAGAAATGGTCAACTTTGCTTGGAAGCTCTTTTCTAAATGGCAAACCCGCGGTGCCTACGAAGCGCCTCCCAAGGGCAAGAAGCCGTCCAAGGCCTACGAGCGCGCGCAAGTTCTCGCCCGCACCATGGCCGGGTTCAAAGAAGCGTTTTCCCGACCCATGGGACCGGTGCGATTCCTCGGTCTCTTCGACACGGTCAACAGCGTTCCGGAGTTTGAAATCCCGTGGATGGCACGTCGTCGTTTCCCATACAGTGCCCGGAGCGGCGCTACGGAAATCTGGCATGCCGTTTCCATTGATGAACGCCGTGTTAAATTCCGTCCGGACTTGATTTACCAAACCAACGTCCATTCTTCCCATGGTAACGATACATGTACCAAATCGCCGCCTCTCCGCACAGCCACCATGTCTCCCATCTCGCCTGAAACATTGGATCAACACAACCACGCCAACCCCAACCAACGCGTGCACGAAGTGTGGTTTGCCGGAAACCACGGCGATGTCGGGGGTGGGTGGGCACCGCCTGCGTCGGGGGGGATTCCCCTAAGCCATATTCCGCTAATGTGGATGATTCGCGCGGCGATTTCTGCGGGATTACAATTTGACATGCGAAAACTTATCGAAGCAGAAATTTCGCTGCATGATCTCGCGGACGGGACTTTTGCCTCGTTATCACCGACGGAAAAACGCGAGACTACGGCGACAAAAATCCAACATGCGCTCGCTCAACAACATCACGATATGCTTTCGCGAGGCGATCAGGTTTCGCGCAGAACCGCAGCGCGGTGGTCGCTGATGGAGTGGATCCCGTTTCGTCGCATGGATTTACGCGCAGCAGATGGGAAATGGGTTCCGAAACGATGGCCCCCCTCGCGCGGCGAGATGCGTGATATCCCTGCGGAAGCACAAGTTCACGGGAGTGTGATTTTGCGAATGCAGCTGAATGAAAAGTATAGACCGCATAATTTGATTTTGGGAGGAGGCAGGGAGCCGGGTTCTCGGAAAGGAAAAGGAATCCTCAGAGTAAAAGGACAGGTGGTGGATTTTAAAATGGCCGACTGGGAAGTCTTGCCAGATTTTAGCGATCTCGACATGTTGGAGCGCGTCTATGTGCGGAGGAAGATGATGAAGGGGATGACGATTTAGGGGATATCACCTAGGTACCTGTGTGGGGGAAATTGGGTATCGTTGTGCTGGGCTGGACAAAAGTAATAAGGCAGTTTTTTAATATTTGTTTTTTTCTTTGGAAAGGGACACACTACTGGGCTGGGCACTAGGACAGATAAACACGAGTAATTCAAGTTGAGGAGGTTCTCGCGTATACGCTAGATAAAGAATGAACAACGCCAAGCGCTCCCTATTCCTCCTTCTCCTCCCGTTGTGTATCCCTCAAATGTAACTACCTTTCAATGGAAACTGCACACAACCAAGGACATTCCTGCGCTTAAAATGAAAACGATGCGCTACGAAAACCCAAAAAAATATCGAAAAACCAAAAACGAAAAAGTACAAAACAAGCTGGAATTCAGGAGAGACGGGGGTCTAAGAGCAAATGCAAGTTCCCGTCCCCTGGTTGGTAATGAAACAATAGTTGCCAGTCCGTCGGCACTGTTTTAAATTACTCAGCAAGGTAAGCATCAAAACCTTTCTCAGATTAACATACCGGAGAAGTGCTGGAACAGTGGCAGTACGATGAGCAGATCCAGTTGCCGGTTCGCCAGCTATACGGGCAGAGCTGGTTCGGTTGGTCGCAATGCTTTTTTGATGAGAAGCGAAAGTGTCAGCCAAAAAATACGGGAGAGGACTAGATATGCAGTGAGGTATGTAGGATAGGGAAGGTAAGAAGGTAGGTGAGTATAAAAAAAAAAAAAGACTTACCCCATCCCACTGACGCTTCTGAATCACTGAACGAGTGGTAATATTACCGCTCTCGTCCTCAAACTGGACATCCTCAACATCAAGCTCGTCGCCACCGACATCCCGCTTGACATTCTTGCAGTCGGCCCGACCAAAGATGGCAGGAGTGCCAGCGGCAGCAGCTTGGACGCCAGTGACGGCCGAGAGGGCCATGACCACAAGAGAGATGAGAGCCTGGGACTTCATGGTTGAAAGTGATGAGAGTGTTTCTGAAAGATGCTAGGTAGGTAGGTAGGTAGGTAGGTAGGTGATTGTAAGCAATGAAAAATGTCTGTGTTCTACTTGCAAGCGAGTCAACAATCTTGGAAAGAATCAAGTCAATATATACAGCAAAGACCATACTGGATGCATACTGTGAAACTAAATGCATAGCTATGCATATGAGCAGCCTCACATTGTCGTGTCTCGATCCTCCTGTCGGTTTCGTAGGCGTATTTTCTGAATCACAAGTGAGCACGGAGAGTTATGGAATCCGATTTTTCCGAGCTACAAAGGTACCTGCCGAGGTCAAAAAAGTAGCTCCAAGCTCTAGAATTGATAGGATAACGAGCGTACTGGTTACTGGTAGGTAGGTTGATATTTAGGCAACAGGTGCGACGACCAAATCCTCTGTCCTGCGCCGCAATATACCCGCAATGGAAGTACATGTAATGCCGTTATCAGAGAAAAAAAAACAAGCGCGTATCCTTTGACGTACTTCTTACTGTGGGTCTTGGCGGGGAACGAGGCTATGCAATGGCCGCGCCGCTTGACCAGACAAACCAGATGACGTCCCGTCTTTCAGCCTTCAACAACCGTACTTTGTTCTACATGTCAATCTTGTCGATCATGCCACTTACAGACTCGGCTGGATATCTTGACCGAGGGCCCTGGAGGATTCAGTCGAATGTTTTTGGGGTGTTGGGAACACCAATCCCTCTTGCGGCACGGAATTTCATGTGTCGAATACGCATCGGCCCGGGGCGTTCTTTGAATAACACACAAAACCTCCGGCGATACAGTCGGAGCAGTTTGTCCGGGTATTTTCAAACCGTTGGGTGACCATGATCCTGTCCTAGTGCCGCCGATCTGCGGATCCCACATCCTACGTGGGTCTCAACTGACCTCCGTTGGATTGTCTTGTTGATTTTTGGATAGTTTACAATAAAGTCACGGATATAGCGGAATCAGGCCTTTCTTGGCCAGTCTCGGGCAGCGTGTTAGTCTCTGCGGCATTGTATCTCTAGAACTGTAGATCCCCTCTTTTTTTGGTGAAACCAAGACATTCAGCCGAGCCGAAGCCGAATACGCTTCAACACAGTGTAATGTCAGACTCACGAAATTGGAAGGTTACTCAATCATCATGAGAATATACCGTCGATAACAATTCTCTCCACCTACTTCGCACTCTGAAAATAGAATAGCACAATACGCTCGCTCAAGTCTGGATGAACGGAGAGGCACATTCACAAAGGTTCGGACTGTCCACCGCAGTGCCCTTTGAGAATCCGGGTTAGCCAATGACCCCATCGACTCCATATGGGCGTATTCAGGTTATGCATTAGGTTGAGTATCACAAGAATCTGCTTCATAAAACAGGTACCACTTGACATCATGCGTACACAAGGCATCATGCATGTCTCATTCAAAAGTCCACATTTAGACACAGCCCCCGAGCAGAAACACTGGTTCACCGAGTTGCATTGCTCTAGGCAGAAGCAGATCGATTGTTTCTTGTATCGCCAACTGCCTCGTTGTGGTAGGTATGGCAGTTTAAAGAGGAGCCAAGATACGTAGACATCGGAAGTAAAGTGGTAGCCGGCTGAAAACTGTGCCTTTCTTGTCCGACATAAAAAATATGGTCCAGAGGATTCAAGTTTTGGGGGAGGATGGTGCGAGGGAAATGCGTCAGATGAAATAAAAGCAGAATGCCTCGTCTGGCCTTAATAGGGTTGGGGTTTGGCATAGAGACGGCATAGTGGGATGATATCATCGGCGGGTTTATAGCGTATCCAGGTGGTGGACTCGGATTCTCGGGCACTTGCTCGGCTTGGCAAACAATGCTGGAGAACGAAAGAAGCGGAAGTGACGGATTAGGCTTTGGTAAGACAAAAAACATGAATGCTCCTTGCCACATTCCTTCCCACTCGGGAAGGATGCAAATACCGAGAAAACCACAAAACTCCCGGTAATCAGCGCGGCAAAGAGCAAAAAAAAACATGTCGCGCTTCGCCCCCACGAAAATTAACTCTACCGCCCGCCACCCTACGCCGCAGTGTTTCATGCCTGCATGGAACTCGCCCAACAGCCGAGCGAGAGAGAGATACTAGGACTTTAGTGGCTATGTTGTAATTCCTCCGAATCCATGAGGCGTAATGTTGCAACATTGACTCTACAGACATTCGGCTGCCTCTTTGGGTTAACGAGCAAGGTCTGGTCTGGACAAAGATCCACCGCGGCGACAAGGCGGTCGATTTTGTCTAGGTGAGTAAGAAACGACCTATTCAAGCGGGGGGCAAAGGGCTTCAGCCTGCTAGATCATGACGACTACATACTGGGACCTCATGGGAAAAAAAACTTGTATAAAGGGGGCAGACAATGTCCTCGAAAAAAGCTTCTACTCATCATCATCATCATCAACTCAACAATCTCATCAACAGCCTACTACAATCCAATCCACTCATCCAACAACACTTTCTCTCCTCCAAAACCAATCTTCCAACCTTCAAAATGCTCTTCAACACTGCCTTCTCCGTCATTGTCGCCGTCCTCTCGGCTCACCAGGCTGTTGCTTCGGCCGTCCCCGAGGTAGCCCGCGATATCGACACTCGTGGCATTCTGATTGCCACTGATCCCTGTGAGTGCAACTAGTCCCATGGATATTGAATACGGCTAACGAGAGGACAAAGACTTTGCCTGCAACTGCCCCAACAACTGCAGTCACAAGGAGGGCAGCAGCTGCAAGTACTACACGGGTCCTTCCAACAACTCGCCCGTTGCCAAAGGAAGTGAGTGCCTACCCTACATGTATCCAACCTTGGCTTAGCTATTGGATTCTATCCTTCCTCTCTTAGAGACTTGCTAACAGGAAAATTTCTACAGAGTGCCACAAGCGCGACGGTGCCCTCATGTGCATTGCCCAGTAAGCGAGCAGCATCAATAGCTTGCCTAGGTACGTAGGTGGCTATCTACTGCGCAGCTGCGCAACTACAATTGCATCACGGGCGATGGGTTCATAGGGAGCGAGAGTTAAGATTTCGGTTTTGGTCTTGGTCTGGTCTGGTCTGATGCATTTGTCGCTCCTTTACAACTACCACTGTGTAAGGTACCGCACAGATAGTTGAGTTTGATTGGTATGAAAGTTGTCTTTTTATAACTGGGCTGTTTCTTTTGATGAGTTGTGGGTGCACGGCCTATATGACCTACCCACCTACTTAGCTACCTACCTACCTACATTTACCTAGGTATGGTATGGTATGGTATAGTAGGTAGGGTGTTGTATCAGTGACGGTGAGATGATGCCTACCTCGATGCTAGGCTAGCCCCAGGCTTCACTGTTTCACCGTTTCACCCACGTGCAACCAACTACCCTGCATGTACGTAGGAAGGTAAGGTATGCAGACAATTACCCGAGTACGTTCAAGGAAGGGAGGCCCCAATCCGCATTTGTCATTGTAGCTAGCTAGCTACTCCAGCTGTGTGTGTGCGCCACCTTGTTACCTACCGGATAAGTGGGAAGGTAAGGTCGGGACGCACCGTTGAGGCTCAGCCTAGCTTGTGAGACCATTCCATTCTCTGTACTACACACATTTACCCCTCACCTTCCACCCTTTTTCGATACGCCTCTTCCGTGCGACACTTTTGTGATGTTGACACGGGTAGAGGAGGCACGGATCATGGGCCCCATGGCCGCGTAATGTTGCCGTTCTAGTTATTACAGGTACTTGGTTAACTACGCCGCCCAATTCGGGTAGTAGGGTCTACAAAGTACTGGGCCTAGGTACTCATAGGATTAATCATTAAACTTAATAATTGCTAATAGTGATATTTTACCACGACCAAAGGACCGAGAGCTAATCTAGGTATGCAAACTATAACACAATGCTGTCCTGACCAATTGTTATGATGCTGTGTGATGAGACGATGACAAAACCTGGTCAAAGCACCATGGTATCTGTTCTATCATTTATTTATTTCATAACATTTCTAATTGCTCGTATATTAAAAATGCCAATTCCAAGACCCCCCCAACCAAAAAAAAACCCAAAGGGCAATACAGTGTCCAGCACATAACGTCGTTTCCAAATACTGAGGTAAAGCAACATCACCCATTTACACTCATGGCCAGCTGCACCATAAGACCCAGCTGGGTTGAGCCATCCCACGTATGATGCCCTCTTCCTTATCCCTCAGAACCTTGTCGATGTATTTGCCAGCCGCCGAGAGGTGAAGAATGTGGGCGACAGCGTAGTGTATAGCAAGAAGCCGTTTTGACGGAGAGTCGATACTTGGATGTGTAAGCAAGGTCCTTTCCAGAGGAAGAGAGGTCTGGCTACCGAGGGGTGCAAAAAGCTGCCAATGTGGTAGATTGAGCTGGACACATGCTTAAAGTAGATTTTGAATTTCCCAAAAGTTTTTGTGCATCTTTTGGGACAGGGAAATAGCGTTGTACGGGCGGTTGATATCGTAGCCTTCGATAAGATGGACGACCCCTAAGACAAACATGTTGAGGATCTTGATAGCTGCTTCCTTTCCCTCCCCGATGCGGCTGTCGCTATCTTTAACTCTAATCAGACCACACTGGATAATATGCGCCACCTCGAGAAAATCATAAATTTCGCCCTCAGCAAGGGGATTCCCATCATCATCCAGGGCTTGGCCTTGGCCGTCACGCGTAAGCTGGGCTTCGCCTTCGTCCTGGTTAAAAATAGACGTAACGACGCAGCGGTTGCGATCACTCCGAAATGAGACTTAGAATTTGGGAATTTCAGCCTTTGACCGATTTCACAGGTCAAGCGGAAGATATAGGACTAGAAGCATCGTAGACTCAATTCCGTCGCGGCCACGCCCGCAAGGTCGGCGCGAAGGGGGACGGAAGAGCCCTTGGTCGGGAAGCGAGGTATATATATATATTATTGACGGATGGGAACATGGCCTGGAAGGGCTGTCAACCACATCACCTACCCCACCAAACATGGGGGCCGATTGGGTGGACGGAGAGCACGCCCTGGGCCGCCCGCCTGGTAGAGGATCACGTTCCCTGATTTAGCCCCCTGAAGGCGAGCAGAGCAACACGCACGTCGATGGCAACAGTAAATGTCCCTGCCCGACCCTAGAGACTGATGTGATAGATGACTTTCCTGACTAGCTACCTAGGTAGTTGCACTCCACCGCCCTACCCGCTTTTCCTCCCCGACAGTCTGCTCCAAGCATACAGATACACACGTGGGTACGCACGTGTCCGGTTCCGGGCCGATTTCAATCAGATCCTTGCTACCAACTTACACAGGCTTCAAAATCCCAAGCCTCCTCCTTGCCGTCCTTGGTATTCTTGCCACCCTTGCCAGCTTGGCCAGCCTGGCTGGCCTGGCCGGCCTGATCAGCCCGGCGTTTTGGTTTAGCAACTGGCGCATCCAAGGCCGCTGATATTATCAAATATTGTCAGTGACATTTTGATCTGGGAAGTAGGTGCATATGTGAGTGGTCAATCAATACATGTACTCACCTCCATCATGGTTGTGGGTGGTGGTGGGTATGGCTTGCGCTCCAACAAGGAGAGTGAATAGGACAGCAAAGATTTTGGTGGGCTGCATTGTGAAGATTGGTGGGAATTGGTGAATCCGAATATGAAAATTCCTGGATGAGTTTTGGTGATTTCAGATCTGGGACGGGAAGCAGTGTCTGAGGAGAACTGATTTTGTGCAAATGGAAGGAAGCTTGTGGCGAGACATGATTATATATACTCAAATTCCACAGCTATGGCCGGCTGGACTTGCGGTGGTTTCGTCAACGTCAGCCATCTGCTGTTTCTTGTGATGGAACTGCTTGTGGATGCATTGCAAGTGGTTGATGCTCAGTTTGGAAATTGTGCATGACCTTCCACAGCCCCTTTAGGATATTTATTCCCGATAATATCTTCCCGCAGCTTACACATCGTCAAGTAGGTGGGTAGGTACCTACCAGACCTACCTAATCAGGGCGTATGTGCACCCTCAACTACGCACTTGCTTTCAAATCCAATCTAGAGCCTCGTGATTCTGTTCGTTCTACAAGGGCGTGCTATCTAGTCTTCCTGGCACTGGCTGGTTCAGAATAATGAGCTTGGAAAATACCAGGCCCGGCAAATTGCAACAGCAGGCAGGCAGGCAGATCTGTTGACTGCTTGAAAGAAACCTATCAGACGCTAAGAAAGCCTGGAGATGTCATTAACACGGCCGCATGTAGAGCAAGACGCACCTTGAGCAGTGCCGCGACCAACTCTTATCAGAAATATAGTGATGACCGTGGCGTGTATTTCTTGGCCGAACGCCACTTTAACAAGGTTGCCATGATACTTCGCGATAATGCCCGGCTTGCTGCTTGTGGTGTTGAGCTTCAGCTGAGATGGTTTACTAAGAACCGGTCAGTGAGAGAGGTCGTGTTTGTGATTGGGTGGGATTTAGGCTAACCGACTGCAACGCACTATGAGGGCGCTTGTATGCGGTAAAGCAGGGTGACACAAGGATGCGAGGTATCGGAATGTTTACATTGCGCACAATTGTTGCTGAGGCTGAAGACATCACGCGCGTGATCAGCCTCTGTGTTAGTCCTGATTGAACTACAAGTCAATAAGGAGGCGGTTTAAATGCATCCCGATTTGAAAGTGTCAAATGCTTTGTCACCATATCGATGGGGTGAAAGATGAATCTCCATGCCTTGTGTGAGTCACTCGGTTACCAACTTTCTCTTTGGGTGTCGAACTGCGCTGAAATCACCGTGTCTGATCCATGACTCGTATGGCCCAACTGGCGCCGTGAGTCGTGGGTAACAACCAGACCGCGCTTGTCTCTCACTTGTCGATTGGCGAAATCTATAGCGGAAATTGCAATCGTCGCCAGTGGCGAACATCTACATGTCCGCTTCTCTAAGATACCTAGGTGGCGTCTGAAGAGCACTCTATCCGAGCTATTTCCCTCTTTCTTTCACCTTTTAGATAGACCCTAGTCGCTTCTCATGCCCCCCAAGAAAGACTCTCGAAAGAGTGATGCTTAAAAGCGGACCCGGCTCCAACTCTAGCTGAGTCACTTTGCGAAATCGGAAGGTAAAAAAGAAAAAGGGGTGGGGGACGCCTATCGCATGGAGAGAAGGCGATATCCGCACAGTAAAAGGGCTGGGCTCGAGTGCGTGGGGAGCGACCAATGCGGGAGAAGGGAAGGGTGAAGAAAAACAGGAGGCACGAAAGGGTCAACAAAAGAAGAAGAAAAAGATCGATCTTTCAGTGCAGCGTTTTTTGTTAGTGGGGATCAGTTCGTACTCGCCAACACCAAACTGTAACTTCAGCGAGTCTGGACACAGCTAAACCGATCATCATTTCGGGTACCGTTGAGCAGGTAGGTAGCTCGGACCGAGAAGCAACGCTGTCGTCCGCTTAAAATGCACGTCTAGAAACCACCTATGGGCAACTCGGGTCCGGATGAGATCGTGGCCAAGTGAATACCTAAGTAACCGCATCAAAGGGTTTAAATGGCAACGAGTAGCAATTTGCTACATGTAGCCATTTGCTAATCCGGCGCTTGGAGATCCATTGGCCATGCCGAGACGGAAAATTTGCCTCCGGGGGAAGGGAGCAAAATCCCCCAATCGAATTCGAATGGGACCTTGTTGGGGCGGTGCCACGGCGGACGAGGGCCCGAGTCGCCGTTGCCAATCCAACCCGAATTGGTAGTAAAGGTCAAATGCTAAAAGCCTGCTAAAATGAACCGTTCCCCGCACCCATGGGCGAGTTTGGTAGGCCAAGCAGGGACATTTCGTTGCCAAGGCAATTTAGGCAAAAGGACGGGATGGACATCTAAGTTGCAAAAGATGATGACGATCGGTGCCTTAATATACGAGTGCGCGGTAAGGCCCCCGAGGGTTTGGATCTGCTGCTCAAGTCAAGACTGTTCTCGTCAGTCGGACCAACATCATGAGGTGCACTAGCTTGCTTTGGCTCGTGACGGCTAGCCTCGCCGCTGCTGAGGACGGGCTTCATGCCTGGCTGCGGTATGCGCCCATTCCCGAAGCCGCGAAGCTCCGCTGCAAGCTGCCAACGTCCCTGGTCGCCCTCAACACCACTGAGGGGTCTCCGGTGAACACGGCGGCTAAGGAGCTTTCGCAGGGTATTCACGGCATCTATGGCCTGCGTCTGGCCGCCAACAACGAAACGCGACCCAGGAAAGCCATCACGGTCGGAACGGTGCGACAATTCCTCGACGCGTACCCAACAGTGCGCGTTGATCTGCCCGAGCTGATTACCGACGGCTTCCACATCAACGTCGCCGAGGGCAATGTTCGCATTCTCGGCGAGAACGAGCGCGGAGCTCTCTACGGTGCCTTCCACTACCTCTCGCTTCTGGCTCAGGGCAACGTGTCCGACTTTTCGCTGGCATCAAACCCGCAAGCCCCGGTGCGATGGGTCAACCAATGGGACAACATCCAGGAGGGCGGCACTCACGGCAGTGTCGAGCGTGGCTACGGCGGTCCCTCTGTCTTTTTCTGGGACGGCCGTGTTCGCCCGGATCTCACGCGCGCAGCCCAGTATGCTCGTCTCCTGGCATCAATTGGCATTAACGCTGTTGTCGTCAACAATGTCAACGCCAACGCGGCTCTCCTCTCACCCGAGAACATGGATGGCCTGGCCCGCATCGCCAACGCCTTCCGACCCTACGGCATCCAGATGGGTTTCTCGCTCAACTTTGCGTCGCCGCAGGTGTACGGCAACCTGACCACCTTTGACCCTCTCGACAAGGGCGTGGTTGCTTTTTGGCAAAACATCACCGACAACTTATATGCGCGCATTCCCGATCTCGCCGGATTTTTGGTCAAGGCCAGCTCCGAGGGCCAGCCGGGACCCTTGACCTACAACCGCACCCTGGCCGATGGCGCAAACCTGTTTGCGCGGGCTCTGCAGAAATACGGCGGCATCTGCGTGTTCCGCGCTTTTGTCTACGATTACCGCAACCTCAACCAAACCCTCGACTGGAAGGCGGATCGCGCCAACGCTGCTGTCCAGTTCTTCAACGGTCTCGACGGCAAGTTTGAGCCCAATGTTTTGATCCAGATCAAGTACGGCCCCATCGACTTCCAAGTCCGCGAACCCGTATCGCCTCTTTTCAGCCATCTGCGCAAGACGGGTGCTTCTATCGAGCTACAGGTCACGCAGGAGTATCTCGGCCAGCAAGCCCATGCCGTCTACTTGGCACCCATGTGGAAGGAGATTTTGGACTTTGATCTACGCGTCGACAGCAAACAATCTCGAGTGTCTGACATTGTCAGCGGCAAGCGTTTCAACACCACTCTCGCGGGCTTCGCCGGTGTCGTCAACGTCGGCATGAACTCGACTTGGCTCGGCAGCCACCTCGCCATGTCTAATCTGTATGCCTACGGCAAGCTCGCCTGGGACTCCTCGGCTACTTCAACCGGCATCCTATCGGAATGGATCAAGCTTACTTTTGGTCACGACCAACAAGTACACGACGTCATCACCTCCATCTCCATGGCGTCGTGGCCGGCGTACGAGAACTACTCTGGCAATCTCGGCGTGCAAACCCTCTGCGACATTCTCCTCGGCCATTACGGACCCAACCCGGGTTCCCAAGACCACAACCCATGGGGCCAATGGACACGTGCCGACGGAGACACCATCGGAATGGACCGTACCGTGAAAAACGGTACCGGTAACGCGGGCCAATACCCGCCTGAAATCGCCGCACAGTACGAATCCCTCGCCACCACCCCGGACAATTTGTTGCTTTGGTTCCACCACGTTCCGTACACATACATGCTCAAGTCAGGCAAGAGCGTAATCCAACACTTTTACGACGCGCACTACAACGGGAGTGCGACCGCCCAGACCTTCGTCACGCAATGGCAAACCCTAAAAGATAAAATCGACCCGGAACGATATCAACATGTGTTATTCCGGCTAGTTTACCAAGCGGGCCATTCTCTGGTTTGGCGTGATAGCGTCAATAATTTCTATTTGAAAAAATCCGGAATTCCCGATGCGCTCGGTCGCGTGGGCAATTACAAATATCGAATTGAGGCCGAAGATATGGCGCTGGAGGGATATCGCGTTTATAACGTCGATCCGTTTGAGAGTGCAAGTAAAGCGAAAGCGGTAGTGACCTCGAGTAACTCGACTGTGGGAACAGTGTCTACGACAATAAAGGCGGAGAGTGGGACATATGATTTGGCGGTGAATTATTTCGACCAGGCGATTGGCAATTCTACCTGGGAGTTATTCCTCGACGACACCCTCGTCGGGAAATGGCATGGTAATTTGGAATATGTTATTGGACGAGCGCCGAGTCCGTATATTGATGGCCAGACAGCGGCGAGGGTTACCTTCAAGGGGGTTAAAGTGACAAAGGGGAGTAAACTCAAAATTGTCGGGCAGCCGGATGGTTTGGAACCAGCGCCGTTGGATTATGTCTCGATTCTGCCAGAGGGGGTGGTGGATTAGCTGTCAACTTCTGTATTTGTTTATTACCACAAAAGGGACAGAAAAATAGTAATCACAAGTAATGTGCTCGAGACTAAGGCCTCGAGAATTTGGAGGTGGCATATATGCAAAGTATCCGATCTAGTGATCACCCGGTTTTCTCCTGGAAGCAAGGTGAGGTGGTAAAAACAACAACTCCACCTTATTCTCGAAAGCTGTGAGCATAAAGTTATCCTTCGTACGGGTTGCGTGTTCATCGAGAATAAGACGCCAGTACTTTGAATTCTAAGGCCGAGTCTCCGGTAAATAAACCTCCTTCAGCCACTTGAGGGCGATAGTGGCATTGCTCCAGCCGGTGAGCGAATAGTGGTATTTCCAAACTTTGAGAATCTTGTGTAACGTGCGGCAAATCTGGGCTCCCAAAATTTCCTTTTCGTACCTCGCGTACGTGACATTGCTCACCCTAACTCAGGCTCAGCTCAGCCCTTACTCAGGCTTTGCTTACCTTTGCTCGCCCTAATTACCGTTTTCAGTAGTATGCTCCGCAGTATACTGAACTGCTTTAACTCTAGCTGAATGGGCCTAGAATTAGTCCTGTTAGACTGGACACTTTGTCACGACAAAAAGTCATAGCCGATTATCGTAACGATACAAATAGATCTTTTCTTGCAATTTGCTCCATCGCCGCGACACCAACCCTTCGTCTTTTGTCTCCTGCTCGCCGAGCTCCTGCTGAGGTAACTGCTCCTTGTGACGCGCCTCATTACTTTAAAAGGCGGGTAAGCGAAGTAAAGCGCGGTTAGGTGTTTGAGGAGGTTGTGATTGTGGTGGCGGTGGTGGTGCGAGGACCCAGAACTGGGGTTCTCGCAACTCCACGGCCATTTTGGACCGTGGCAACTATAGCCGAGGCAGGCCGGGCTCCCGCGCCGTCGCTCGCATTTGATAGGGCTGGTCGGTTTTGAAGTGACTACGGCTTCCGGAGTGTGTCGGGGCTTCGAGGCTCGGACTTGAGGTTCCGCCGGTGGCGCGACGTCTCGGTCTCCAGTCGGTTCAGCACAACGTCCCGGATGGCCGAATTGTGGTCTGGCGGTAACACATTCATCCGAGTGACGGGCACATATCTAGACCCAACATTTTCCCCCAGGAGAGAGGGCTTTATTGTCGTCGCCACCTGTCCGTTACTGCCGAACGTGAGGCTCACGATAGACGACGTCTCAATAATTCCACGCTCCTCGCACTGCCATGGCGCCGCGTTCTGTTACTAGGAACGATGAGAGTGTGACGATCCCCGGGGGTCGCATAGACTTCAAAACACCAGCCGATGCACCTGCTGGAGCCGCCACGGTCACGTTCAGTACCGGTCCCGACGTCCCCCGTACCGGCCTTCATTGGCATGAAACGCATACCGAGTATCTACAGGTCCTGCAAGGCTGCGCTCTCATCACCGTCGGCGACCGCACCGCCGTCTTCACCAAGGACGACGGGGTCGTCACAGTGCCCCGATTCACCGTCCACGGGTTCGGGCGGGCCGACGATACCGAGGAGGGCCGAGGCTCGAGGGATATCGAACTTATCATGCGCGAGTGGACCGATCCGGCCGACGGAGATAAGGAGCTCTTCTTTCGAAACATCATGGGCTTGGCGAAGGATTGGAAGAAGACGCTGATGGGAAATATCTCGATGGGCATTTCCGCACTGGTCGTTTCGGCTGGGCACGACAGCTATCCCGTGTTTTGGAATGGTCCTGCTATGTTTGGGAAGGGTGTTCAGGTTGCCGTTATGAGGGGGTCGACGTACACGGTGCTGAGGTTGGCAGGTATTGTGGGATATATTGGTGGATTCCAGGCCGAGTATGAGGAGTACACGCCAAATTCGATGTCTCGAGCTTAGGGATGGCATAATTCGTGGAAATACTTGAACGAGTACCTTGGGAATTCCCGAGATCGAAGAAGCGCCATTTCGGATAATATAGTTGACCTTATACCATTATGTTTAGGACGCATATTTTTTACGCTGATAAACCTGGAGTCTCGCGGGTTTGAGGAACATATTCACAAAGCCCCCCCCTTGGGCAGGCGGTAGAGTTTTTTTTTTTTTTCCTTAGAGAATGGACTTGCTATTGTTCCAACTATCCTGGTCAATGAACCGAACTAATTAATAGCGGCATTCCACGGCGCTGTCCAAAGAAACACACCCTGCTCTCTCTCGGCCCACGGGATTTTTGTTTTCCACAACGTACCTACCCACCGTTGGTATTCGTCGACACACGTAAAAGCTGCATCTTGCGGCAACCACCCTGCTACCTCAACCAGCCTAAGTGATCCCACCCACAAAACCCCAAGTGCGCGACTGAGAGGGCTTTCCGGAGCGTCAAATCCATAGCGCCGGACCCTCAAAACTCGAGGGGCTATTCTTACAGGTGCTCGGGCGGCAGATTTTCCCGAAGCCTCATATTCCACGCCAGGCGGCTAAGCGAGCCAGTCCGGCGCGGCCTATCCGAGCCGCACGGAGCCTCGTCGTACGTTCCATTGTCGGGATACAACGGGTTGAATGACCGAGTCATTGTTGACGGGGTGAAAGTTTTGACTGTTGGTGGAGGAGGATGAGAGGGGGAATAGAGATGCGCCTGAGATTGATCGGTTTGAGCTGAGGGAGATTTTGCTTGGGGGGGATTGATCCTGGGAGAGTGAAGTGGGGGTACGGGCTTGTTGGGGCGGAGCTGTTGTCTGGGGATGGAGGGGTGGTGCTGAGGTTTGGGAATGGGGAAGTTGTGGCTGTTGAGGCGGGGAAGGGACTTGTGGTTGGTGCTGCTGGGATCCCTCAATTCGGCATCGTCAGCTGGGACTAGTCCTGCGACGCCGGGCTTGTCATCTACAGAGACTCCTTCACCAGAGTTATACTCTAATCTTCATCCAAGTCCGTTCATCCAGCCTTACAATCTCCAGTTCACCAATATGGGGCCACTAGCGTGCGTGAATCCGGTGGAGGTTGACGCCCAGCCCGATTTCTTCGACGGACATGAGCATGCGACCTTCAATTTCGAAGAAGGGACCCCAAGCTTCGACTTCCACAAAATTCCTGGGTGGTGCTCAGAAATGCAAACAGGAGTCCCGACATTCCATTCGACCCCGCCTGCGCGACCACTCGGCCCGATCGCTGAAGAGGTCGAAGGCACAGGTGTAGGAGCCGAGAGCGTTGCAGAAGTGGATGAGGATGATGCAGACGAGGATTCGCAGCCTCTAGGGCGGAAGTGAAGGAAAATCGATGACAAAGGGGCGCTCCACAGAAGAGAAGAAAAATCGATAACGAAGACGGCTCCAAGGATTCAAAGCTGCTTCAGCCGCGTTCACAGCTTTCTTTGACACTCCCCAAGGTGGTTCAACAAATCAGTCTCCCAGCCCACGCCCGGTCGGGGAACAAGCAAACATCACAAGGAGCAATCTGGGGTGGGCCAGTTCCTGAGCCATGAGCCCGGGTGCCCCAAATCCAAACAATTCTTCCCAGATCAGGCTTCACTCGACGCCCAAGCAAATAGGAAACACAAGAGTGGGAAACCAAACTCCTCTAGCTCCAAGAAAAAGCACTGCGCACGAGATGCTCGCTTTCCGAACATATGACGTGTCTAGCTCAGGGATGCGTAGCAGAATTTCACAGTCCTGATTTCGTGGGATCAGCGGATGGAACATGTTGCGCGGCATATGGAGGCTGCGGCAGGAGGAAGGGGAGCCCAAGGTTATGTTTGGTGGGGAAGATGATATATGTGTCTGGTTGAATGGGCCGGTAGAGATGATGCGGCAATTATTGAGCGGGAGGCGTTTGCAGATCAACAGAGGGCTGAAGGGTTCAAAAGAAGAGAGTCCGGACGGATCCATTTGGCTAGCGGATTCGGAGAAATCGAACATGTTATTTGAGTTGATAAGAGGTGTTTGTGCCAGAAAGAAAGGGGTCCAGGGGCCCTTGCCTGCTGTCCTTGTAGTCCCGACGACTCCTCGCCCCGGTCCCGTACTGCTGCATTCAAACCTGTGTCCAAAACCCAGCTTCGAGATCCCAAACACCGCAGTAAATGCACGCTATGCCTACCATCCATCCCGCCCATGCTAGACCTCAAACTCCAACCTCGTCTGCAACCAACCCATTCAGCAGGCTCCTGATCAATACAACAAACACAAAGAGAAGCGCACAATCAATCTCGATTAGTTCTTCACCGGTTCATCATAATAAACCCTCACTGGCCCGCCATAAATTGTTCCCCCATCATAATCAATCTTCATCTCCCTCGGCTGCCAACTCGGCTCAAAATTACAGTGGCCGCCGTCTGGCGGGTGACTTGGGAAAGTTACAATTCGGCTGATAGAGTTTTCATTGCACAGGCGCACAAACACGAACACGAATTTGCACGCAAAAGTGGTGTATTCTGCAAAACTCTGGCAGAGAAGACTGTCAGAAAGAAGGTGTGGCCAAGAGAGCTGAAAAGAAGCCCATGGGAGCTGAATTGACTGAGGTATGATCAGTTCAGATGGCCATGGCTACCATTTGCCACCATTCAAAACTTTAATAGAGGCTCTCTAGCTTCGCCAGAAAGCCGAAAAACAAGGAACAGAAGCAATACAATCAAGTAATTTCAACCTCCATCAATTCCACCATTTCCAGGAGTGCAGTGTTTCTGACAAGGACTCTGCACAAAGATCTATCTGTGTGGTAGTGGTCTGTGCTTCCATACCCCGGACCCTATGGGTCCTGTGACAGTTATATTCATTATGAAGTCCTCGATTTAAATTCCTAGTAACTGTTAGAGACTGGACACGAGGAGCATTGGGATTGTATATCCAGCCTAAACTCCAAGGAAACCCCTCGGGAACCCACTCCTACCTAGTATATGCCGTGTAGACTCTCTCTGCGCCCGCAAAGTGAATCTCAAAAACCACATGCCCGATCTTCTTGCCCACTCAAAGTGGGAAGACAAGATCCAACTCAAGTCATAATGCCTAAGCCTCAGCGGAATTAAAAGTCCATGTACACTCGACAAGTTGATCAACGACGCCTGATCACTGATACTAACACCCTAGATCTAGAGTTTCGTCTCTAACACACTTGTTCGGCCAGCCTGATTCTGCACTGCTGTGGTTCAGGATGTTATCCCTATGCGTTGGATACTACAATTCTAGCCTGTAACTCAGCCTTACGTCACTAGAATAAGAATGGCGTGTCGGCGAGGCGCCTAATGGTCCTAACAACATAGGCCTGAAGGACATGGATAGGCTTCTCGTGTTTCTCGGTGATATATCGACAAAGCATCAGTACTCTCACTATCTATATCAATACCGCGCCCGTTTGTCTTTGCCAGACCCATTCCTCCTCAATCTCTCTCATACCGACTCTCTCATACTCGCTCCTCCCCGCCTGTAGTTTCACAACCAACATATAACACCGTTCTCCACGCCCCCCCCTCTTCGCCATGATCACAGCTCGCTCAAGACTAAGGTCGTTGCCATCTTCGACATCATAGATGACCCACCCCCGCTCTTTCCGCTCTCCTGCAGACGTGCCCAATATCCGACGTTCAGGTGATGTCCTAGAAACCTCCACATGGCAATCACGGAATTTCCACACCACGACATCCAGGGCATTGCCATTGAGCACTAGATCTTTGAACAAAGACAATTCCCCGTATTCGTTGCCCAGAAACTGTATGCCCCCTCTATACGCCATCCAAGACCATGATGGGGGCTGTTTGTTAGGGCTGCTATACTTAATCTTTTCAATCTTCTGTTGCCCCGCCACCTTCCAAAGAAGGGTCCGATGAAGAAAAAAGTCGAAGACGCCGTAGCTCGAACGAGAAGGCAATGCTGAACTAATGCGATCCACCAAGCCGGATATTGCAACAGCCCTATCAGTCGGATCTGTAAGGCCACGCTTTGAGTAATCCGCTAGGAATGATTGGAGGAAGGTGGCGGTAATCTCAACTCCCGAGGTGTGAAGTCGACGCGGGAAATCCGGATCTAGTTTGAAGTACCTCTCCCCTTGTCCGCTAAAGAGAATAAATGCATCCAAGTCATTAAGTAGATAAATATAAGTGTCTGAGAAACTGCAGGGTGATTCTTACCATGTCATCCGGGTCAGATCTTCGCAGTGTACCGCTTCACCGCATTCGAAATACATTTGGTGAGGGCCAAAATGGATAGTCCGACGAGATAGCATCCGTTCCTGCAAAATCCACCCCCGGGTATTGATCTCAGCCCCTTCCACTTCATGATCGAAATCAGCTACGATATTGCGGATATAAGCTCGCCGACCTAGGTCGTCCTGAATGTACACATGTTTGCAATTGGCATTCCGTTTGAGGAAGCCCGATTTCGAGTTGGTAGCTGACGTCGCGGCGATTGTGAGATAGGCTGAGGAGTAGACTTTCTCCATGCATCTCGCTTCCCTTTCCCAATCCTCTGGATCCTTTTGGATAATGCAAAGCGAGTCGATCCAAAGATAGCGTATATTGAGAGCGCGAGTCACTTTGACAGCGTCCAGAAAGGTAGCCGGCAGACTGGTGTCGATAAATCCAGAGTTCCCTTCACGAACGTGAACGTTTTGTCCGGTTGTGCAATACGCCGACACCTCATCAGGTTCCAGATTACCCCAGCAGTGGGACAAAACAATGTATGGTTCGTCATCGATTTTCTCGCCAGAAACAAGCTGTAAAGCATTTGGGTTCGACACATCGAGAAGCCTTGTTGGGCGATAGTTGCGAGGTTCTTTGCAACATGGATGGGAGTCACACTCATCAAGCCATGCGCGAAGGAGAAAGAAACGAAGAGGATCTTCGAGTGGGGATAAATCTGGAATGATTGGAAGCTCATCAGATTGGCGGAGAGGGTTCCCAGCGGGTGTTGGGGGAGGCCCTAAGGGAAATACCACATTAGTGACCGCTAGAGGGAGGAACATGAATCTAAAATATACATACCTAGGTCTGCGCATAGCCGGGATATGCAATGCCCGCCGGCTTTTGTTACGAGGCTGAAGCCAGTGCGATGAACTTCAATGCTCCGGCCAGTTGCTGTTTCGGTCCCCAAAGTTTGAGATATGAACTGGCAGAGCTCACAACTTTCTTGCCTCGCGCAGCCGGCAGAGAAATGACTGCTTTTCCCGGAGAAGAGCATACCACTACAATGGAGACAACAAACGGTTGGCGATTTCAGAATCTCAGATAGCCCCGGGAATACCCGAGTTTCGAAAACATTGTCAAATCTATAGTCCCAATCAAGAGACTGGGTTTCTTGTCAGCAAGTCACACCACACACCACAAGGCCACTTACATCCTATACCAATACACACACACACCCAGGTTAGTAAATACCACACACAATTAACACCACAGGGCCACTTACAAGCTACACCAACATACACACACCAAGGTTAGTAAATACCACACACACAATTAACACTACAGAGCCACTTACACGCTACACCAACATACACTCAGGTTAGTAAATACCACACACACAATTAACACCACAGGGCCACTTACACGCTACACCAACACACACCAAAATTAGTAAATACCACACATACAATTAACACCACAGGGCCACTTACAAGCTACACCAACATACACACACCAAGGTTAGTAAATACCACACACAATTAACACCACAGGGCCACTTACACGCTACACCAACATACACTCAGGTTAGTAAATACCACACACACAATTAACACCACAGGGCCACTTACATACTACACCAACACACACACACCCAGGTTAGTATATAAGTTCAAATCTTCGATACGTATTTGTATTTACTCACCTCCTACGCGTAGGATTAGCCAAAACATTTATCAAAAACACATTTTTCAAGTTACATACCCACTAAGAGCCATCAGCTTTATCATTTTCTACTGTCGAGGGAAACGCGCACCTCAAAGTCATTGTCCTCCAAACCTTTTTCCTTCATTGCTCTAACTCTCTCCGCCTCGCTTTCGGCACAGGTCATTTGGTTCAGGCACAATGAGGAAACGAGACAAGAACAAATAGCAGCCACACCAATGAACAGTTTTGACTGCGAGTAATAAAATGCCCTGGGGAGTCGATAGCTAAAGCCAGTGTTAGGATCGAAGAATGTGAGGCTATTTTCCAGTGGTCGGTAGTTACCGTGTCTAGATGCAAACTAACGCACGCAGGCGGAAAGAAGGTTGCAGGATGGTGATGCTGAGATCTGTGGAAATCGAAATCGTGGTCTTTTGATCACACCTTGTGCGCGCGTTGCAAGACGTGTATATCAGTCAACATGGGGCGGGGGTAAGCTTTTAGCTGGCGTTGCTTGTGGAGCTGTCCGTCCATGTGGCCGCCTGCAACTAGTTGGGAACTTGGTTCGCACCGCATCACGCTAGACGAAATTTGGATTAGCTCGTTATTGCCGAGGATTCGCAAGCGTATCAGAAAACAGCGCTTGGGGCGGCCAGAAGTTCAGTTTCGGCCCTAGGTTGGTCAGTTCATTCAAGTGGGGTGTACAGCTGCCTGGTCGCATCCGAGTGGGGGGAGAGGGAGCCTGGGCCTGTCTTGCGCGCCCGGGAAACGCACGCGATTTCCGAAGACAACCAATATTACCTTTGACACACTTCCTCCGATGTTGCGCGAAACATGAAGTTCCTCTGTAGCAGATGTCGTCGGAGAAGGAGGCCCTTAAAACTTTATGCGCGTATGCACCAAAACCAAGTAAGGGTGTTGGCTCCCCCCCTCTCCCCCTGTGGCACACCAGGTGGGGGGGGGGAATTTAAACATTGAAAAGCATCTAACTCCCCACCCCTCACCGCAGATACACACTTAGTTGGGCAGCAGTTGGTAGAATCAGCGCCCGATATCCATAAATCGCACCGGTGGTCGAGAGTGAGGGGCTCAGGCCATTGATACAGCACCAACCGACTCACCACCTGCGACAGATCCCTCCCGTGGCATCATATCTCTCGGGAGACAGAGCAACAGTTGCTGAGGACTGCATCCGGCCCTCCGGTCTGAGAGAACAAATAGGGCTCCTGAAGAGGTACGGTGTGTGGTGGACATTTGGCCGTGGAGGTTGCGGGCCAACAGTGACAACGGGCGGCAGCCGAAAGAACAGGCCATTAGACGGCTACCTCGGGGGGAACCTGTACTAGTAGCTGCAGCCAGAGGAGGCGGAGAAAACGGATTACAATGGCAGTGGGGAAGCAATAGCCTTTAGCTATGTCCTTGACCTGCTCCTCGTACCTAATCTGGTAACCAAGATAACTTTGGACGCGCGACTCGCTTATCAAATACGTTAGCAGCCTACCTAGAGTAACAGCAATCAAATGTCATCTTTTCGGTCACGTTTTGCCGGCGCCAAAATTGTACCCATTGCCAATTCAGTTGGACATGTTGTGCCAGTTCCGAGAGCTTGACTCTTTCTTTCTCTTAATTATATGTCGTCTTTGGAAAGATGTGCGGCTTCCCCAGCGATAATACTGCGCTTATTTCAACAACGACAAGTTCTACAATCCACACTCACATGTCGTTCTGCTGGACGGCAATGAGCGATATACGAACCAGGTAATGAACGGGGGAGGTTGGGGGCGGAACGGCGGTGTGCTATCAGAGTTTACTGTTGTTTCATCTTTCCCATCCGCTGGTATTATTTATTTTCATTTTCATGATTATTTTTCATCAAGTACTACCCTGACATACGCGTGCATCATTCAGTCTGACACTGCGGGGCAGCAGCAGGTCACTCAAATTGTCAACTTCGAGAAGATGGCTTGATCCAACCAGCGAAGCTTTGTGTCAACTATGGGACTTCTGCTCGCGATGCCTCCGAGAAATCCAAATCCTACAATCCAACCATGATCATCTCCTCCTCAAACCAACTCAACAACTCTCCTCCCCGCAACCCTAAACCCCCGGTCAACCTCCCTCCCAAACAACTTCCCAACCCCCACCCTCTCAAACGAATCCCTGCCTTCCACCCCCCTCACAAAAACAACATCAAAAACCGTATGCCAAGGCCACACATACCCCAAACTATACTCACCCCCGGACACGCTCCTTGTCGAAATCAGCATCGCAAACACCTCCTGCCCCATATTCTCCCCATGATACTCCGCATGCTCAAACGACCCCCACCCGCAAATCTCATTCGACCGCTCCATCGAGCAGATCTTCCTCCAGAAACTCCGTTGGCTCCACGGCCCATCCGTTTCCTTACATCCGGAGAGGGTGTGCACGATCTTGAGGGAGGTGTTGTCTGCGCCGAGGGAGAATCGTTCGCGGGCGATGACCCAGAGGAGGGAGGCGTGAAGGCGGAGGGTGGCGAAGCGGGTGTTTACGTCGAAGGCGCGGGGGGAGGGGTGGGTGAGGCGGATGCGGGCTGGGGCGGTGGTGGCGGGAGGCGTTGTTGTTGTTGGGTTGGCGTTGGATTGGTAGATGAAAGGGATGCCTTCGGTGTTTAGGATGGCGAGGACTCTGACTTTGGGGGTCGTGCTGCGAGAGGGCTGGCTTCGCTCCCATGTGATGGGGGTGGAGGTGGAGGCCCAGGACCAGGTTGGGAAACCTGTGAATCTGACGGGTGTACCTTTTTTATCACCGGGGTGTTGTTGCCAGAGAAGCGAGGTGTGAATATGCCAGAGCCAGATGCCGGCGAGATAGGCTAGGTTTTCTTGTCGGATGACTTCTGAGGAGGGAGTCGGCAGGGGTGAGGAGGATGCGGCGAGGCCTTCGCGGAACTCCCTGGCGATCCCGGATAGGGCTACCACGCGGTCGTCGGGTTTTGTTAGTGACAAGACTGAGTATGCTTCGACGATGTCGAACCAGAGGGAAGATATGGCCGCCGCGGTTGTAGCATTGAGAGCAAAAGACATCTTCTGGCTGTATAACCGTTCGGGTGCTGGCGAGGGCTCAACCTGGTCATAGATTGGGTGAGGAGTCGGCGCCTCATCGTTCCATAGCTCTGCTCCCTCACCACGTTCGTTCTGTGGTGATTTCGACTGGCACTCCAGAAACATGCCCGATGGGGTGAAGTAAACGATGCGCTGGCTGAGGAGCCACTCTTGGAAGACCCACCCACGCGTGAGCAGTTCGCTCTTCTGAATGTATTCCTGGTATTGCTTGTCCATATCCAGATTGTACGAGGAGACATAGAAGAAGCCTTGCCGCCGTCCGCTGCGATTTCGATATGGCAGGCGAGCGAGGGTGGGCACTGAGCTGATCTTTTTGGGAAATAGTCCGTGTTCAGGGGATGCTGAGGTTGCAGCGACAGTCATAAGCGCGCCTTGGTAGTATTCGGACATCTTTACCGCCTCGCGCTCCCAGTCCTGGCCGTTATCTCCAGATTGGATGATGCAAAGTGAATCGATCCAGACGTAGGCAACCCCCAATCTTCGTGCAAGATAGAAAAGGTCCAGAAATGCGAATGGCAGTGACTCCGGGAGACGTTGAAGCCTGGCTTCGAGATTGGAAGTGGTCGTCCTGTGGGCCTGAGTCTCCGCTGTCCAGCGATGGGAAAGAGCAATGTAGGATCCTCGTTGACCTGCGGTCTCGCGGAGGCGAAAGCAGTCGGGCCGCACCGTGACTTCGACGCATCGAGTCGGGAGTTTGCTGGCTGCGGCGTCGATAAGTTGGGATCCCGACCAGGACAACTTGCATCGGGAATGCGAATCTTGACAGTCCCGTACCCAAGCAGCGATAACCTCCGTGTAGTCGTCCGACTCTGCGTCCTCGCCAGGATACCGCCCTACGATGTCATTAGACACTGCGGCGGGCGTGTTTGGGTCGGCGAGGACGTGGAAATTGAGAGGGACCAGGGGACGGGGGGGCCTGAGTGTTAAGTGCACGCGTGGCAGAGTGTTGTTTTCGTCTGAGAGGAAGGCCCGCATGCCTGAAACCATCAGGGCGGAGTTGCCTGCCGTGACATCGGATCGGGTGGCATGACTTCTCAGCTCAAGGTGGATCCAATAATCGTCACGCCATCTCTGAACGGTCATCGGTCGGTTGCGCTCGCGGAGCTTTTCTTCGAAACAATCCACCAAAAATGCGCAGAAGCAGCATCCAACACGTTTCGCCATGGTGAGCGCGGTGCTGTATTTGTACCCACGAAAACCGAAAGGGTCTCGGTAAAAACTGAAGATGTCGAACTTCTGGCATGTTTGGCAGAGTCTTCCGACTCTCTCCGGCTCTTGGGAGGCGCCTGACGCGTGGAGCGTCGCGAGTACAATTCCCTCTCGGTCCATATTTTCAACCATCGCTGAGCGTCGTGAGCTCGAATGAATGTCGCCAAACCTGCCACAAGGGCTCCATGAGGGTGCGCTTTTCCATGAGAAGAAATCCGAAGGAGCCCTCGTCAGCGGCAAGATCCGTGGGCCGCTCGTGGCATAGAGTCGTACGCTCAGCCATCCGTCAGCGTCCATGCGACTCTGACCCCGCTGCGGCTGAGCTCAACGCCCACAACCAAGCATAATAATTTTCCTATTGCCGACCCCACTTTTTGACTTCCAATCTCTCCGACACTCTCCAGATTCACCGACCCGATGGAAGCCGACTTCTTAGCTCGCCGTCCTGTCGGGACCGGCTGGTTCGGCGACCCAAGGGTTAAATGGTATAAACGCTCGTATAACTGGATCACTGGGCTGAGCCAGGGACGGTTTGCTTGCGGATTTACGCTCCTGCTTTCTCTCGACAAATTCCACAGCTCACAATCGCACCGCATCTCCTTCATTATCGTCACACTCGTCTCGATGGCCGTTGCGGCGGTGGACTGGATCCCGTACCACACCCACGTGTGGAGTCGACATCCCACTGCCATTCATCGATGGTCGACACCGGCCGCTGGCGCATGCGGTCTGGCCGTCTCCATTCTCGTCCTCTTCTTTTCTTTGCAGACTGAAGACGGAGAGTTCGGGTGGTGCCAATGGATAGCACTCGTTCTTTTTCTGATGAGCCTGATCGAAGCCATTCTCTCAACCTCAGGCCTGGTCTATTTCGTTTACGACAAGCCGCTTAGGCTTCCGTCCAGATACGAACCCATAACGGAAGATACTGGGACCGGTGGTAACACTAGCTCGGATTCCGATAGTGAGATGTCGCACTTTCAGGATGTCGTCGATGTTGGGCAGTTGGCTCGAATCTTCACGCGACAACAGACTCGGAGGCGGGAGGAACCGACGGAACAGAGGAGAACGAACGACCGAAGTGGGACACTGTCTCAACGGCCATCGAGAGCAACTCCAAGCGCCAGACCTGTGCAGGTTCGTACTTCATACTAAGAGGAATTTCGGTGCTGGGTGATGTCGCTGAGAACCGATGTAGATTGCCCGAGGCTTCAGCAGCGCTGGCTTTGGCCCCGACACCATCATTTGGCAGACAAAGGGCCTTTCGGGCTCAGCGCCGGGGGTGAAGTTCTCCATATTTCTGTCATGCTTCTCGGTTCTTCATATCGTCTTTCAGTCGGTTCGATATACCAAAGCCGGAGACTTTTGCGATGCGTACGCTCCCCGCTATGCATCTTCAATAACATCTACCCTGTTCTCTGGCTTGTGTACATCGGTGTGCTCTTCTGCTTGGTCAAGAAGAGAACGAATATACGAGACTGTGTATGGAGAAAGGTTACAGTTGCGAAAGCCCTATCATGGGCGAACCTCGCCATCGCACTCATCTGGTGGGTGGCTTTCGGGTTGACAAAGCGCGGCCCTCTGCTGTTCACCGAGGACAAGTATGGTATGGACGCCTGGATGGCATACAACGGCATCGCACTGGGAGTTGCGACACTCTTTGCGCTGGCCTCTGTCATCACTGCCTTCGGGGAGGGCTAATGCTCCGCGCCCCTTTCGTACTCGGATGAGACAACTTCGATCTACCTATTCAACCAAGCAATGCTATGCCATCGCCTGGCATGCTTTTCTCACCGCTCAGATCCAGATGCCCGTACAGGTCTTCGGTATCCAACATGTAATGCAAGGCCATGGCGCGCTGGTTGGGCGTGACGGGCATTGCGGCACTAAGAAACCTCTGCGAAGATGGTGGCGCGTTGAAAGATGGGAGATGATCGCCATCATCCTAAACTCCATGAGTCGTCTCCCAACGTGGCATCTCTACACAAGGCGACTCATCAAAGTCGTCATGACCAGGAAGAAGTGAGGAGTCTGTCCTCGAGGTCGCTCGAGTCCTCAATATACCCTCCATCTAGTCGGCACTGGTCCCAACCCCCGGCAGCCTGCCTCAACCTTCAACCACATCAACATGTCCACGTAGCGGAATGATTTATCCTTGTAAAAATTGCAGGTTTTTTCTTCTCCTGTAGGCGGAGTGAAGGAAAGCGCAGCTAGGTGGTGGTAGAGGTCCCAAAACTGGGTCCTCGCATCTCCAACCGCCATTTTAGGCCCGCCGGTGTGAGTCTCCGGCTAGAACCTCGACAAGCAATATAATCAAGCCATTGCGACCCCTATTATTTCCACCCAATCCAGAGCGCAGTGTTTCTGACACTATCCTTACAGATTCTGCGTTATCTGCTTTCCATCGATAGGAAAG
>Ga0247765_1000090_pt1 | contig 69070 bp, 63 predicted proteins | sample UWRJL106311C6_FD_179949 | JGI IMG/M metagenome (GOLD analysis project Ga0247765, IMG submission 179949) | Plant litter microbial communities from Arlington Agricultural Research Station in Wisconsin, United States - UWRJ-L106-311C-6 | ecosystem: Environmental > Terrestrial > Plant litter >... | reverse complement strand
CAGAGGTTTTTGCTTTCTCTTTCCCATCGCCCGCCATCACCAGACCAGACTCACTTCATCAGTGCCCCACCTCGGATCCAAGATGGTGCAATCGTCCGTGTTGGGTTTCCCGTGAGTTTTGGATCCCCGCCCTCGTTGGACGGAATTTTTGTTCCATCCGATTGGGCACTGACTACTTGCTCCTAACAGCCGCATCGGTGTCCTCCGGGACCTCAAAAAGGCCAACGAGGCCTACTGGGGCGACAAGCTCTCCCAGGCCGACCTCCTCGCTGAGGGTAAGAGGCTGAGACTCGCACACTGGAAGATCCAGAAGGACGCTGGCGTCGACATCATTCCTTCCAATGACTTCGCCCACTACGACCACGTCCTGGACCACATCCAGCTCTTCAACGTAAGACGTCCAATTTCTCGCTGTCTGTACGGGAACAATCAACTGACTCCACTCAACAGGCTGTCCCGGAGCGTTACACCTCGCAGAAGCTCGATCCCATCGATGAGTACTTCGCAATGGGTCGTGGCCACCAAAAGGGGGGTGTGGACGTGCCCGCTCTGGAGATGGTCAAGTGGTTCGACTCCAACTACCACTACGTCAAGCCCACCCTCCAAGACAATCAGACCTTCTCCCTTGCTAAGGATCCCAAGCCCGTCCGCGAGTTCCTTGAGGCCAAGAAGGCTGGTGTTCACACCAGGCCCGTCCTCGTCGGCCCCGTCTCTTTCCTGGCCCTTGGCAAGGCTGACAGAGGTTCTTCTGTTGACCCTATCACTCTGCTTGACAAGCTCGTTCCTGTTTACATTGAGCTCCTAAAGGCCCTCAAGGCCGCTGGTGCTGATAGCGTCCAGATTGATGAGCCCGTCCTCGTCTATGACCTCCGTCCTGAAATCAAGGCTGCTTTCAAGCCCGCATATGAGGCTATCAGCGCTCTTGGTGATGCTATCCCTTCCATTATCATTGCCACCTATTTCGGCGACATTGTTCACAACTTCGATATCATCCCTGCTTTCTCCGGCCTGAAGGGTCTGCATGTCGACCTTGTCCGCAACCCCGAGCAGCTCGAACCTGTACTCAAGCAGCTTGGCCCCGGCCAGACTCTCTCTGCTGGTGTTGTTGACGGCAGGAACATTTGGAAGAACAACTTCCAAAAGTCGATTGAACTCGTCCAGACCGCTATCAAGACTCTCGGCCCAGAGCGCGTCATCGTCTCCACTTCCAGCTCCCTTCTCCACACTCCCCACACTCTCACAAGCGAGAAGAAGCTTCCCGCTGAGGTCTACGAGTGGTTCTCTTTCGCTGTGGAGAAGGTCAAGGAAGTGGCCATCCTCGCCAAGGCCGTCGTTGACCCCGAGTCTGTTCGCGCCGAGCTTGATGCTAATGCCGCGTCATGGAAGTCTCGTTCCGAGTCCTCGCGCACCAACGACCCCAAGGTCAAGGAGCGCCAAGCCGAGGTTACCCCCGAGATGCACAACCGCAAATCCCCCTTCGATGCTCGTTATGCTCAGCAAAAGACCCATCTCAAGCTTCCACTGTTCCCCACCACCACCATCGGCTCTTTCCCCCAGACTCAGGAGATCCGTGTCCAGCGTAACAAGTTCACCAAGGGTGAAATCACGGAGGAGCAATACGACGAGTTCATCAAGAAGGAGATCGACCTCGCCGTTAAGATCCAGGATGAGCTCGACCTGGACGTATATGTCCATGGTGAGCCTGAGCGTAACGACATGGTGCAATACTTCGGTGAGCGTTTGACGGGTTACGTCTTTACTACACACGCCTGGGTTCAGTCTTATGGCTCCCGCTGCGTGCGTCCCCCCATCATTGTGGGCGATATTTCGCGCCCTGCTCCCATGACTGTCAAGGAGTCCAAGTATGCCGCTTCGGTCTCCAAGAAGCCCATGAAAGGCATGCTTACCGGCCCCGTCACTTGCCTTCGGTGGTCTTTCCCTCGCGATGACGTCCATCAGTCGGTCCAGTGCCAGCAGCTTGCCCTGGCTCTCCGCGACGAGGTTGTCGACCTCGAGAAGAACGGCATCTTCGTCATTCAGGTTGATGAGCCGGCTCTTCGTGTAAGCATTCCTCTCTATGACGAGAAACCAGCAAGATTACTGACAGTATGACAGGAGGGCCTGCCTCTCCGTAAGGGTGCTGAGCGTGACGCCTACCTCCAATGGGCTGTTGACAGCTTCAAGCTCGCCACTGCTGGCGTTGAGGACTCTACTCAGATTCACTCCCACTTCTGTTACTCTGAGTTCCAGGACTTCTTTCATGGTGAGAATCTTCTGCGACTCGTCTGTGATACACGTTCGTGACTAACCTGGCCACAGCCATTGCTGCACTGGATGCCGACGTGCTCTCGATTGAGAACTCCAAGTCGGATGCCAAGCTCCTCAAGGTCTTCATCGATGAGTCTTACCCTCGCCACATCGGTCCCGGTGTCTACGACATTCACAGCCCTCGCGTTCCTGCCGAGGCCGAGTTCAAGCAGCGCATCTCGGAAATGCTCCAGTATCTGCGCCCCGATCAGCTCTGGATCAACCCTGGTATGTTCCCCGAAATGCAACTGCGTACCATCAGCTAACATGACTTGTAGACTGCGGCCTGAAAACCCGCAAGTGGGATGAGGTCAAGGGCGCTCTCACACACATGGTCAACGCTGCCAAGTACTTCCGTGAGCAGTACAAGGACCAGGCTTAATTGCCATTAATCGTAATAGGAGAGGCATCAAATGATGATGCCATATGCTCGTCCAGGGTTTTTTCAACAGCATCAGCATTTGAGGGGTCTGGGTTTTCAACAGGTTACACAAAAACGGGGATGACGATGATACCTCGAGACGCCATTCTCAACAGGGCGTTAGACGGGCAAGGTAGGGGATCCGGGATCTGTTTTCAACAGCATAGCATAAGGGGCCGCCATTCTCAACTCGGCGTTGGAGGGAATTTGGTGCGCGAAAAGGTGTTCTTTTCTGGCTTGGGTTATATTTGGGATGATTCTGGGATGAAATGGCACTACCACGGGACACAGTTTCAACAAGTTGAATGTGGTCCTGCCCTGGGATTGGGATCGGGGACTAGAAATGCCACGAAACTGGCTTGGTCGATATAGACAAGACTATGTCTTGGACGAGACTGTCAAATGAACGGTCACTTGGCACTTCCTTTTCCACCTTGTTTCAATCTGATATTTGTGTGATACCATGAGGCTTCTCAAGCCTTTTAGCTTCGCGTAAAGTTGGGCGGGCAGGCAACCTAACTGTATTGCAAGCCCACATCACCATGACAGAAACGATCAAATCTGGGGGAGTTATGATGATGGCAGTCTCTGAGGTTAATATGACGATCCACGGTCATGTAGATTCTACAGAGCCCCCCATCTCAACTAAACATAAAAGGAAACAGCTGCTTGAAGCAGTAAATGCGTCCAATCCAACCCCCCCCCCTTTATTTCGACATTTGGATGCTTGACGTTTGCCTCACATATACAGGCCGGGTATGTGTAATGAGTACCTAATTCATCATATATTCCAGAAAACACTCCAGCCTTTGTTCCAGCCAATGTGGCAGTTTATTTCCAGTTCCAAGGAACGACGTAGTAAAAACAGAGAAGAGGTTTACTACTCAGCCCAGCCAAAAACATCGCCAATAGCAATCGTGTTCATCCTCGTGCCCGTCAGAGCGATGAGGATGCCCGCAACGTCCACCGCCAGCAGCACCAGGGCGGCGAGCATGAACCTTGGGCAAAAAACGCGGTACAGCATGAGATGACGACGTAGATGGCCAGCCCAGGCCATGGTGGCGAGCGCTTCCACGGCGAAGTAGGCGACAAAATAGCCAAAGGCACGACTGACAGCGTCAAGCAGACCCTTGCGCTTGGGGTCTGTTTTCCATAGTACCAGGAGAGGAAGGGCTGAAGCGGCGATAATCTGCCCGGCAAAGGTGTTGAACGCGACGGCAAGAGGCGACCACGGGTAGCGGATAGTGAACATAGGAATGAAGGCACTGTCCCACTGAATGCTGGCAAGTGCGGCCTGGTGGCCTGTCTTGAAGAAGTGAAACGTACCGAGGAGGGCGAGAATGACGGGGCCGATGGGGGAATTCCCAAGGGAGTTTAGGTCGATGATTTCGACAAGGGAGAGAATCTGCCACATCATGAGGCCGAGGACACCGCCACCCATGGGCTTGGATAGCAGGAAGCAGGCAACGAAGATATTGAGCGGAAGGAAGATGTAGCGTGCGCCGTGGGCGTTGCCGTAACCCAGGATGGCAACCTGTGCTTTGTGCGGTTGGTCCTGAGGGGAGGTGGTGATGACCGAGACAGATGGCGGGGCCCAGATGAACGCTGTGCTGCCAGCCACGAGAGCGACGCCGAGAATCATCTGGGCAAGGTAGACGTTGATATGCTTGAGCAACTTTTCTGGAAGGCTCGAGAGCCAGTTCCCGTTGTCAGCCGCATCCAAGGTCCAGTATAGGGCAGAGAAGAAAAGACCGGCACGAAAAGCATAGTTGATCCACGGTGGAGCTAGGCCTGCATAAGCACGCGTGGGCGCGAGATAGGCCTTGATGACGGACGGTAGAATGAGGAAGACCAGGAAAGGAATCACGAGTTGCCACGGCGCCGAAGTAGACGAAGTTGCCGAGGCGTAGTATGTCGAGGTGCAGTATGGCATCTGCTCCTCGCGGCAAAGTTTAGAGAGAGAGGCCACTCGCCCGAGTAGGACGAAGACGAGCGAATGATAGATGATCAAGTACCGATCCACCAGGGAAGGTAGCCGGAGGGCGGATAAGGCCGAAACCAGGCCGAAGGTGGCGAGAAAGAATAAAAGGATAGAGTCTTCCCATATCGTATAAGAGTTGGAAGCAAAGCCAACGGACTGACTAACAGTAAACACGACAGCCATCCAAGCCCAGATAGACCGCGGAATGAGGTTCACCAGACTTTCTTGGGCTTCAAACAGTCTTATCAGGACAGAAGCAATACTTGTAAGCGCCGCGATACCGGCGCCTCGATACCAGTCGTCCGTTCCAGCCATGTACGACTGCAGCGCGCCTCCGCAGAGGAGAGGCAGAGCGCCAAACATGCCGGCGGCGACAAGATTTTTTTCTAGGAGCTCGGCCGACGTGTCTATGTTGGACTTTACACCTTGCATCTGCAATTTCCATTCAGCGAGATCCAACTCGGGGTCGTCGACAGCCAAGTCCTCGTCGTCATTCCCTTTTGTAACATAGACGAGGAGGGCCAGCACACCGGCAGCCATGACGACAATACCCGTAGCCATGCTCTTTAGGTCAAATTTGGCCCAAAGGCCCTTGCACTTTTTCAGCGTTTCTCGCTGGTAGTCAGCAAAGGCTGCGTATACGGGCTGCCAGTTCCCTTTCTTCTGGCTGGCTGTCATGATGAGAAGAGCTTCGGCCTTGCTCCACAGTTCTGCGGGAGAGCCTGGCGTCACGGTCTGCTCAACCCCCCGGGCAGCCGAGTAGGATGCCTGGTAGCGCTTGACGCCTGCCGCGCTCGTCTGCTCAGCAGCTGCCAGGACGTTCCAAGCGTTTCCCGACGGGCCGGCAAATGCCTCCTCAATCGGACGACCCAGGTTACTAAATGGGATAGGAATGCCGAGAAGCAGCGCGAGGGTGGGAACGAGATCAATCTGGTTGACGGGGCGGGTCTTAGCATTGGCTGGAGGCGTGACGAATTCAGGTTCGGTCCGACCGAAGATGGGTCTTGAAGAATACATCCATAAGGCAGATTCGATCTCATCATCACTCTCGCCACCGTGGTCCCCCTTCCCGTCCATTCCATGGTCCCCCATGACGACAAGGAGAGTGTCATCATCGATCTGGGCGGTCAAATCCCGAATGAATATGTCCATCTGGCGTAGTTTCGCAGTCATCTCCGCGTGATCAGGTCCGTAACGGTGGCCAGCATGGTCTACGCCCAGACAGTGACCGACTAGGAAATCCCACTCGCCTTTTCTGTCCATGAGGGGGAAGATGTGTTGCATGACTGTATTATCCACAGTGTGCAGATCCCAGACGTTGAAACTGTCCTCAGGATGGCTCACGTTCTTGTTGAAATAGCCAGGGAACAACGACTCCCACGTATCATCACCCAGGTGTACCATCCGCCGTCCAGAATCTCGCAGCTGCATCAGCAAATTATCTTCTTCGATGGCTGTCCCGGCAAAGCTGCTACCCAGGTCCGCTAGAGTGGGCAAAGTACCCGTGGTCAGGCCCTTGAGGCGCTGCAGCGTCGATGTCGGTGGATCAGCGATGAAGGGCCGAAGGAAGGCATGGGAGGGCGACCGCGTCGCTGTTTCGTACAGGAAGGGAAAGGCATCGTGATAGAGGGCGCCATCGCCGATGGGGATGGTGAAGTCGTATCGGAGGGCATCGATCAGCACCACCACGGCGCGCTTGAAGGTTCTCGGATGCCAACAACCTCCCTCGGGTGTTCCTTTGCCTTTCCACGCAGGCAGGATGTTGACTAGACCTGAGGCGGTGCCATTGAGGGTGGGCGGCGCGTCGCAGGTCGACTTGTCGTCGAGCATTAAGCGTGACAGCAAAAAGCCGCTGGTAAAATAGGCAATGCCAACCAGGTGTATGCACAGCATCCACACCCAGAAGCCCACCGTCCACGCCCACCGAGACTCGTAGTTCTTTCTGCGCGCGGCTTCCAGCGTTGCTCGCCGCCTCTCTCGCAGCCTATTGCGCATCTGCTCCTTCTCGGCTACTGGAAATTGTTCCTCATTCTCGGCGTCTTTTGCTCGATTCGCTGCTTCGACTTGACTTTTAATCGCCTGGAACTCGGACGCGTGGGACGCCTTGCCCTTGGTTGGGCTGGCCATCGGTATTGTAGGCGTAAACGCAGGCGTGGGAAGGTGGATGGAGTAAATGAAACTGAGGAGAAAGTCCAGACTATGGAAGAGAAGAAAAAGCGAGGCGGTTTCGATCAGCAAATGGAATCTGCCATTGGAGCTATTTGAAAACTAAAGCGAAGCTCTAGAACTCGGCAAGTGTGACATTTGGAGGACAGCTACGCATTTCCGTGTTTCCGTTGTTTCAATTGTGATTTCAGATACCGCTGGTGTGGTGGTGACTTTGAGGCTCTCCACTCCATCTCCACATCTTTTTTTGGCGGGTACGGCATCTCGGAAGGGCAAGCACTCCAGGAAATCCCCACTTACACGAGGTATCTATGAACAAAACGTCCGAATACTGGAATTTCATAGGATCGAGTGAAACATGCTGTGTCCCAATTTTCCAGACCAAAAAAGGTTTGGACCGTGTCCCACCGAACGCTGGTATTCTATACTACCTACGTAGTACCTCGACCTGTTCGATTTATCAGGCGAATTTGAATCATGGAAATGCTCGGAGAATTATTTTCCAGTGGAGGCATAAATATCCCCAACAATGCAACAACTCCACATGCCAGGCCAAGCAACAGAATAGTAATTACACAATACTAGAATATCGGTGCACCTCACACGGCTATGTAATGATACAGGCCCTGCCAGAAACATTTGCTGAGCCCACGTCGATGCCAGCTTAGATGTTTGGCCGCGTCCCCCGTTCATCCCACGCGTCCTCCAAACAGAGTGACATGCCCTGCCGAAAATTAACAGAGTCGCCGGGAAGTTGAATCACAGCACCGCAAGCAAAGCGGATATGTACAAGAGCATTCGTGATGTCCATGTCCCGGAGATTCTCCGACAGCCACCCATCAGTCCACCTTGCCCTCCACCCTGCCGCCCCATTCACCCCAAGCCTACGGCCGAAATAGACTAAAGCTTTCCGTCGGGCACTTGTGATGCGGCACGAAACTCGAGACTTGTCATGCCATCCGTCCACCACCCGATTCGTCAAAGAAGTAAAGCGAAAAATGTTCCCAGCCCCGCTACACCAGTTGATACCGCTTTGCGACACTGCAAAGCGGCAAGCAGGTAACAAAGTCTGCTTAACGGAACTCCTTCTCCTTGAGGCCGCCCACCTTGTCAAGGTCGACGGCGTAGAACTGCGACTTGCTCTCTTTCTCGTAAGCGGGCAGCTGTTCCTCGTGCAATGGCTCCAGGCCGACCGTGGTGTCGCCGACACGAACAATGAAGGCGCGGCCGCTCTTGGGCCGGCCCTGTTCGTCCTGCTCGTCGGGGAATGTTATGTGGATCTGCGGGACGTTGTCGGGCGAGTGTGGCGGTGATTGGGGGTTGGCCAGCATCGGCTGTCCGTCCTTGCCGAAAACGATGACGCTTGATCGGCCGTTACCAGTCTGAATCGTCAAGCGTTGGTGATTGCCCGTCCGCTTGATATCCTCGTCCTGGTACCGGGGTAGTGAGGTCGCCATCATCTGCTTCTTCAGACGATGTCTCCGCAGCAACATGAGCATAGAGAACGATAAGAGGGCGAAGAAGAGGAGGACGAAGAGTGCGATGAGCAGGTTCACAACGGTGAAGTTGGTACCCTCGGTTGGCCCTGCCATACGGCGAACAATGCCGTGCATCGACTCCATTGTGGAAGATGAATTAACGATTGTATTCGGTACGTTAGTAGAGAGTGTAGCCGACATATGCCAAATGTCCGCCTTGTGAAAAGCTGCTGCGCATGTGCACCGAGTGAGCCTGAGTTGTGCTTGTTTCCGTAAATCGTCGTCGTAGCGAGAAAGATTGCGTCACATAGGAAAAATGACCGGACAGAATCGACTGAAAGAATGAAGTCGACGCCAGATACCTCGATAATCCAGTAGGAAGGAAAATCAAGATACCATGAGAAAAGAGTGACAGGTCCGTGACGCCGACGAGGCCTGGGAGAGGATGAAGAGATCAGGGAAGATGGAAGGTTTGGCGATGGACCCCAGTTAATGGTTCTGTGGCTCGGCGGTTGGTCGGCGGCGGTTCGCTCAGGGGCAGTGACCGCTCTTACCAGAAGCGAGTGATCAGTGATGACTTCCCCACAATTCCAACGTGGATTAATTAAGAACAGCCAATCAAGGCGCCCAATTTTGGCTGTCCAATTTCTACTTGCGCTAGCGAGACAGATTCCCTGCACTGAGTGGACAGTCCTTCAAGAGCGCCTCAACCACAGAGCTCGGACGTTTCTGCAACGTCGTTTTCCTGTGACGGCCGCCGAGCCACCCGCCCAAGATGTTTGCTTTTGCCGCGTGATTTTCCCGGATTTTTGTTGTTTCGAAAATCAGCTCTATCCACACAGTTTCCCGGGCCTGCTTTCGGCTGACGTCCTTGTTCCTCTCTTCTCACTCTGCCGATATATTCTAGAAGATCACAGCGTTACAGCATATGGATGCAGCTCTATCTTTTCAGGGAAATATTTCCCGAGCTGGTGAGCATGGACCCTGAATATTACAGGACGCCGACGGGCTCTGGCAAAGCCTTGAAGGCGTGACTGCGCTGGGGGCTCACATCAAGAAATCACTTCAAGGACTAGATGGAAACGACATGCCTGTCTTCTATGTGCGAAATTGCCTGCATTTTTTCTGCTGTTCACTCACAACAATTGTAACAGAATTGTGCCAGAGGAATCCATCTTGTGCTCACAAGGCTCCGAGGTGAGCACATCAGGGTGGCGTGCTTGCCGAGTCTCACCTTGGTCTCTCTCCGGCCGTCATCGGGGGTGATTGACAACAAGTCCATTACGGCCCTCGCCGGTTTTGCGCTCGACGATCTCTGGGCGAAAGCTTCCACCCCCTGAGTCATCATGCACGTTCAGATGCTGTTGCCTCGGCTGCCGAGGCACGAAGTAGGCTGCCTGCCGGTCTGGCGAGCAGGCAGTCCATGGAAATCTGATCTCAACAAACCAAATCATCCCGATGGCTCTCGGGAGCCGTCCTGGTGCGTCGTGTCGCGACAGAGGAAGAGATGAAACGTAAAGGCCTCGTCGGCATGAGTGCTGATGAATTATCAGCACCACCCTGGTCAAAGACTGACGGGACTGGGTGGCGTTTGGTGGCGTCTAGTCTCATTGCCTGCCTCTCCAAGCATATCAGTCGCTCTGGGGCTACCGGCATTCACGACAACTTCCAGGGTCTCACCATGCCTGGGCCGGCATACCCGTTGAGTGGGGACATGCAAGCGTCCGAGAAATGTTCGACGCCTGGGACTTTGACGCGTTGGGTCAAGTTCAGTAGCTTCAGTTGGAGGGGCATTCGGCGGGGAGTGGTCACGTTGGTGTACCGTGAGCGCAAACCAAGAGACAAAATGTGATTGTCCATGAAATTTGAGGGCAGGCATCGTCTGAACACAGAACAAGCTATCTAGCTCCGTGTTCGACACTAGACCCTATCTCTCTGAGAGTGGATGATGGTCGAGCTTCTCTTTCGATCATCGTATCACAGCCATGCAGCACTTAACCTCCAGCCTGGTTTTCCAGCAAACTGCTGTTGGTCAACGATGGCGTATCGGAGAAATTCGGCTGAGTGGCTCGCATCAGTCTATCACACAGGCGTCTGGCGAGGAGCATGTGGTCTTCGCAGCCTGTTTTGTGTTCTTGCAAGACTGGACCGTGTGGCTATTGGGATCCACAGATGCGGGCAGCACATCCCCGCCGGTCTCTCGACGACCGTGAAAGTGCACAGGTTCTTCTGAGCCGACTGCACCCCGCCTTGCGGCTCATTTTGGCGTGTCATACGCGCGCAAGCACCGCCCTCCTGCGCGACACGCCTCAATTTGGGCGTATTCTTGCTCGTTACCCGCTCTAGAAAGAAAAGAAGCGCAAAGGACTTTTTTCATGTGCACTCAGGAGGGGAAACGGTTGTGTTGGGCATCGTTTACTTGTCGAGGCTGGTGCGCGAGAGCCTAAGCCTAGTCTCCTTCGTTTGCGATGAGGGGATAGGGTGAGTGTACTAGCACCAGAGGTTGCGACAATTTTGCATCCCGAAACAAACGAATAGGGTATCAAAAGATGGGTGGAGTAGTCGGGGGAAGCAAGAAATTTGGGCCATCTGATATGGCGGAGATGAGCTCTGATCCCTCGTCGTCTTTAGTTATTCCGGCGGGTGGGTGGTGTCGCAGCGATCCACCATCCAGTTGTGAGGGGTGAGGAGGCAAATACTTGGTGGCTCAGTTGAGGCGTCCGCAACGCGCGCGTTAATTGGATGGACACTCGCTAGATAGCGTCAGATAACGCCAGATCTTGTTCGGGACTTGGGACTCTCGGTCCCGGCGCTCAGCGGAGAATCCCGCAATGACATAAACATTCGGTCATCCCAGTCTGCCCTCTCCCTGCATCTGGGCCACCAATGGCGAGAGACAGTATCGAGGGATCAGAAGACAGGGCACTTTTACACAGCAGTAGCCAGTGTTAACAACACCAGCGGCGACTTGTTGATATCTCGCCTGACTTTGATGATCCAGCCCACAATGGAAGTGCCCACTGCTGGGCATTTCTCATGGCCAATACTTTCTCCTCTCGGAACCGGAACCGGAAGTTTGCCAAGACCCTTTGCCCGGAATCAAAGGCAGCAGTTTGAGGGAAACAGGTGTGCTTGTGGCTTTCAAGTTGCTGGCAATATCAAAGCGTGTGCAGTACCACATGAACCTTATTGGCGTTCCGACCCCACCACCAAAGGACGGTTTCATCGCATTCTTGCCCAAATCGACAGCGAACAGAGTGGCAGTCCCGTGATACATAGCACTAGTCGATTTCCAATGTCCTCAAGTAGCCTAATTGCCCCGAATACAACCGATCGTTAGACGAAACATAGGACAATAGTGTCGTCCAAGTCAGGGAGCAAACGGAAAAGCGGCGGCACGGAGCCAAAGGGAAAACGCTAATGGACGGTGTGAGTCGCCCATCGCTAACCAATTCCAATCGCAATAGGCCACCCTCCCCTGTCTTCGGCCGCAAGACGACTATCAAACGCCAGGCCAACACTTGCACCAGAAGCTACCACCATTCGTTGGCGGGAGTACAATACGCAGTGCGCAGTTCATTATGAAGAGATCAGCGCGTAGGCCCTGGTAACTGGACACAGATATGTACGCAATTGACCGGCGCACGGTGACAGGTGTGGGATGCTCCCTCGATAGATGATAGGTGAACCCAGAGGGTGCGTCCGAAGGTGCAAGGGAGACAGCCGCAACAACTTGCACCGGAGAGGCGCTCATCATTCGTGTTGCAGGAGACACAAGCGGCTGTACCTCTCACGGCCCCATTGTCGCTGTGCGACTAACCGTCGCAGGCAGTTGCTCCCACATGTGGGTTTGTGAGCGCCTCCAGTCACCCGTTTCGTTGGCTGCTTGCAAGCGATGTCGCCCCAGGCGCCCAGCCGAAGCATTCTGAGATCTTGCCCTTCCTCTGGCCTCTCTGACAGCCTGCTGACGCCGCACAGCATTTAGAAAACTCACATTCATTGATCCATGGACGGCGGCAGCAGCATCGAGCCTCCTGGCGCATCTGCCATGTCCTGTCATCGCATCTTGGGTAGGTATGCGGGACAGCCGCTGCTCCACTTCCAGAACTTCCTCCCGCTTGCGCCCTTTTCTTAGGAGCAAGCCACTCAACTGCTCGCCGCAAGATCCCTACATCAGGGACCATCGGACCGTTTGTCATTGAGGGTAAATCGTCTTAGGCAGCAGGGACATTGGAAAGCAACAGATTGGATTGCAAACTTCCTGTGCCCCGTCTCTAGCAAGAAAAAGAAAGAAAAAAAAGCCTTCTATGTATAGTAACTTGGATACGGTTGATCGTCGCTGGCAGTGTCCCCGTTCCTCGTCTGAAGTCAAGTCGATCGCGTGCGTTGTAACCTCCAGCGACGTCAGCCAGTGGCCCGCCGGCCCCCCTGCGGCTTCCAGGTTCCTCACTAAAAAAGCCCCCAGACAAGGTCGAGGCACTAGGCCGCCCCCACAAAACCCTGTTCTCGGGGCGATGGGTTTCTGAGCAGCGAGCACCGTCCCGGATCGCACCGACCCCGGTCCTTGGCCTAAGCAAGGACCTGACTGCCCTTGAACTTTTACAGTGGCCCTCGAAGACACCTTCCCAGCGGCCAGCCAATCCCATCCCATCGCAAAATTCCATCCCATCCCAGAAAAAGCAGCCCCTCCCCCCGGCCCGCTGGTCGCCTGTGCGCACTTCGAGCACAGGGAAACACGGCCATCCCTTGGCCTCCCTCTCACACGCACACAGTTCTCTCACTTCTCCTCCCTTGTTGCTGGACATAACTACATTCCTGTCGCCTGCCCTGCCTCGCTGCTCCATTTCTTACCGTGATCGCGTCCTCGTTGTCCGATCCTTTTCGTGTCCCCTCCCCCCTTCCTTTTTTTTAATCAAAGACCGGGCCGTTTCCTGCTTCAGCTTCACTTCATCCCTCGTCTTCTCTAGGCGGCCATAGCATCCTTGAATTTGCGTCTGGCTTCCTCTGCCTACTTAGCCTGACACATCCTTCCCAACCGTCCGGAGAGAGAAAGCCTGTTGGCGTGGATGACCTATATCAACCTTGATCCCCATAAAACAAGCCACAAGCCGTACATACCTGCACTCTGGCCGCCGCCCTGGTCATCATTCTGCATAATCAACCGCCCACTCACTGCACATCCGGCACGGCTGGGAGACAGCTCGTCTGTGGCCAACACACGCCCCTTCCACCCAAAAAACAATAAATAAATTAATCCACACCGTGGTAAGTGGTTGCATATTCCCAAACCTGCACCATGGTCGCAATCAGCACAAGCAGTCCCAGCCGCCTCCGCCCAGCGCCCAGCGGCGATTCCTTGTGGGCCAAGCTATCAGTCCAACTTCTAACAGGCAAGGGACCCGTTGGTGGGGATCAGACCCCCCTCCAATCGCGCTCCTGCTCGTTACGAGTTTCCATCAGCCTTACCAACTTTATTGCAGTCACCCCAAAACTCCCCTCCAGCACTCGGTCAAGCTTTGATACTCGAGCTGACCACTTTGTGCCCTTTCTGTCATCTGTTGAGAATAGTCTATAGAAGATTTGGCATGCATTTCTAGATACCCTTCTGTTCCTAGACCCTCAGTTCCTGTCTGTTCCTCGACCTCCAAGGGCACCCGATCAATCTAGACCGAATCACCGCACGAACCACCGTCCCCGCGTCGCCATCCAAAATTCAAGCGACACCACGCTACCCTACACGAAACGCCGACCCTTGTAGGCAGGCTTTCGCATTCTTGTCCGCAGCCTCGCCTTTCTCCAGAACTCGACTCAACAGGCACGAACGCCCACCCACAGACGATCGCCGCGCCGAGGCGAACAGGCGTCATGACGACTGCTGTGAGTGACCTCCCTGTTCTCGCAGTCTCCTGAATGCTGGCCTGTTTGAGTGCCGAGCGCTCGGGGTCGTGTGTCTCACGTCTGCCTAGCGCAGGTCGGGCTAATGATGCGATGGCCTCAAGAGCCTTGTCTGTATCATGCTAAACTGGCTTTTCCTGCCAATCACTCCGCAATCCCGTACTTTTTGCTGCGTTGCAGTCCCAAGCTGACCTTGCGATTTGCGCCAGAGTCGAGGCAGTCGGCTGTCGAACTTCGGAATGTCGAACGGAAACGACAAGACGACACAACCACTGGGTAACACGTTTCCTAGCACATCGCCGTGGACAGCGTCGTCTGGAAACGGAATCTGGGGGAACGGCGCGATTGGAAGCTTTGGGAAGCCTAGGGACCCAGCTACGTCGAAAGGTGCCTACGCTCAAGAACTTTACTGCGCACATGTAAGACTGACGGAGCTTACAGACTCCAACGATGCGTTTCCTAAGGGACCCTCGGGTTCCAGCGCCCTTGCTGCCACATCAGAGGCGGAGCTCTGGACCAACCGCTCTGGGCCCTGGAACAACAACGAAGCAGGGCAGAACCGAAATGTCTCGGGTAATACGTCACCAAACCGGGCTCGTGTCGAAGCCCCAATCCACGACCTTGGCGGATCTTTCTATTCCAACTCTCAACCACAGATGCAGGCAGCGATCGGGCAGCGAGGAGCAGCGAGAACCAAGCCCGCGGTGACAACCGATGCCACCGGTGGCTCTTTCGCCCTTCCCCAGCTGGATTACATGGGCGACAACGAGGAATCCAGCAATTATGGCCCGCTGAAATACAACTCAGAGTCGACGGGTCTGAATGGGTTTTCGGCAGTCAAACGGCCGTCCCAGGACGTAGCGTTTCCGCGTGACCCTGGCATGCCGACGTCGAGCCATTCCGAAACAGACCTACACGCCCAATCCCATGGATTCAGTGATATGAGTTTTGGGTCTCAGTCCCACTCACAGAGGCCATCTATCTCTTCATTCTCTCAGGCCGGCAGAATCTTCAACGGGTTGACACAGCAGATTGACCGCGATGAGATGCAAGCCAAGTTTTCGAACCCGGCGTTGGTCGATGGCCCTGTATCTGTTGCCAACGGGCTAGCCAATCTATCGTTTGGAAGTGGCCCAAGTCAATCTCAATTCAACCCGCTCTCCCAACCATGGGGCGCAAGCGGACAGGCCTTCCCAGCCGAGTATCCGAAGGAGATGTACACAAACGCCATCGGTTTTGAGAAACGAGGTTCCATCGCAGAACGAGACTCGCCCGCAGGGAGCACCTACCGGCCGGGACTGAGCAGCCCCAGGAGCTACAATGGCACACCACTTCAACCTTCCGACGCATGGTCTAGACCAGCATCGCGAGACCCTCGTAACGGTCCGGAGATTGACCGGCGTGGCCATCCTCACCCGTTCATGCCACAACCGTCTGCGGGCTTTTACTCTGGCCCGTACTGGCATCCGGGGTTCGGGCCCTATAACCCGCAGTTTCCGTACGACCCTTACTCAGCCAACTTTCGGCCTCCTGTACTGTCCCACGGCTATGGCATGCCCTACATGCCAGGAGCACCTGGAATGCCGCCCACGAGGCCAGCGAAAGACCATGACCCAGTAAGGGGCCTGAGAAGCCAAGTCCTTGACGACTTCAAATCCACCAACAAATCCAATAAGCGATACGAGCTCAAGAGCATCTATGGACACATTGTCGAGTTCAGTGGCGATCAACACGGCTCACGCTTCATCCAGGAGAAGCTCGAGACAGCCAATAGCGATGAGAAGGACCAAGTATTTCGGGAAATCGAGCCGAACGCCCAACAGCTGATGAGGGACGTATTTGGGAACTACGTGATCCAGAAGTTTTTCGAGCATGGAAATCAGCTGCAGAAGAAGATTTTGGCAGGCGTCATGAAAGGCAAGGTGGTCGACCTCTCGTTGCAGATGTATGCCTGTCGCGTGGTCCAGAAGGTGAGCACAGCACAACTTCTACGGGTGCACTGAGCTAACTACTGCAGGCATTGGAGCATGTTCTCGTGGAGCAACAGGCAGAGCTTGTGAAGGAGCTGGAAGGAGACATTCTGAGAGTTGTGAAGGATCAGAATGGCAACCACGTGGTGCAGAAGATCATCGAGCTCGTTCCCCGACAGCATCTCGATTTCATCATCAACTGCCTCAAAGGCCGTGTCAGCGAGCTCTCATCTCACACCTATGGGTGCAGGGTCATTCAGAGAGTTCTCGAGCATGGCACTGAGGCAGATAAGGCGGCCATCATGGCAGAGCTACACCAATGTGTCCCGATGCTCATCACGGATCAGTACGGCAATTACGTAACGCAACATGTCATTCAGCATGGCAAGCCCGAGGACCGTTCAAAGATCATCGCCATCGTTACGAAAGACCTTCTTGTCTTTTCCAAACACAAGTTCGCTTCTAACGTCGTTGAGAAGTGTATCGAGCAAGGCTCGCCGGAGGAGCTAAGTCGAATCCGCGAGGGACTTTCGGTAGCAGGAGACGAGCCAGGCAGCCCAATGCTGGTTCTGATCAAAGATCAGTATGGAAATTATGTTATTCGTAAGTCATGGCTTTGATCAAGAACTCTGGCGATCCCCAATACTCATACTTCACACAGAAAAACTGCTCAGCCAGCTCAGCGGTAGCGAGTGGGAGTCATTTGTTGAAGTCATAAAGCCACATGTTATCGCTCTGAAGAAAGCGTCGACTCGGCAGAACTCGGCGATTGACAAACTGATGAACAGCCTCGCAACTCCCCCGCCCTCTTCTGGCCCTGCATCGCCCGTACTCCAGGTTGACGCCGGCTCAGCAATCCCAACTCCGCCGTCTCTCACTATGGGACATAACAGCCCATCGAGCAGCCCGCCTAGCACAAACGATGGAGCTGTTGAGGAAACAGGTGGCGCCCCTCTTGATCAAACGAACAATAAGCTGGCCGCCACATGAGGAGCAAGTTTCTGCCCTCCCTCGGTGACTGTGCTCGGCTTCAATTTGCCCCACGTTCTCTTCAGACCCCGTTTCGGCGGTTTTGATTTATTACATTCTTAATCCAGACATTCTCGATTCATCAGCACCTGGATGTATAGGTATAAACGTGCGTTCCAGTCTCATTTCTGTATCGACGCAGAGGCACAGTTACAAGCGCCGATTTGGTGCACCCACTTCTCGCCACTGCAGTGTTTTATTGTCGGCGGAAAGTCTGCTGCGTCGAAACAACCAACCGTTACGGAACACCTTGCTTATTTCCATCTCCGGGGCGGCGTCCCAAGATGGCATTTCTTCTTATATGCCTTTATATTTCAGACTTGAACATTGTCACTTCGAGGCTTGTCCTTGGCGTTGTTAGTCGAAGATTGAGAGGGAAATATTGCACAAGGCGACGGGCATCGGCTGTTTTTTCAAATTTTAAGCACTCACAAAATGGTATTCTCGGCGGTGAACTTGGTGTTTAGGGCATTAGCTGGAACAGCTTCGGGTGTTGTTGTTCATTTGTACATTCAGGTGAACGTGTGGCAGAAGACGCAGTACACATGATTGATGGGGAACGTCTACCGTGGATGGCTTTCTTTTCGTTGATTGGTTGGTGTTTGGTCGAGTACAGTGGATCGTGTGGGTTGCGAATAGGGTCATGACCAATACGCATGGGCGGTTATACAACAAAAATGAGGCGCGATGGGGAACTGAACGCTGCCGAAGGTGGCAAGATGGGTTATGGTTTTGTTCTTTTACAAGACTTACTTTTGGGTGTGGCATGATGGCAGATCAATCTCGATCCGACCACATGCCTTCTATGCACTAGTCTTGCTCTTTTTCCGTTTTATCGGGCAAGGACATATAACAAGTGCACTTGATCCTGCTAGGGTTTTTCAGGGGGTCACCGCGGGTAGGGAAAGCGGTTGCAAATGCCAGGTTTCTACACAAAATGGACTGATGATGATGACTTGCTATCTTTTTCCCCGTCATTAGGCGATTAGGTACTAGCACGCTGTATTTTATAAGATCTACCTCGAATGGCAATTTGCTATCCCATGCAGATGTCTGTCCTTCAGTAGTCTCTTGGTGGATGGTCAGTCATGAACTTGGGTATCTAGATCACCGGTGTGTGGTTACGATTTTTGCCCGAAAAAAAAGTGCGGATGCTGCTTTCCACCTTACCTTGAAAGGCAGAGCCTCGCTGGGATACCAGCAATGACTGACGGGTTAGGCACAGAAAAGAGATGGAGATCTTGAGAAAATGTGAGGCTTTGAGCCTGGGCTAGGTGGATAATGAAAAGAGTTTCATTCTTTCTATTAGACATGCTCGGATGGGGTTTGGGGGGGGGGGGGTTTGTAATGTCTCGCTGTTCACGTAAAGCAAGGCGAGAACACGGAGTTGTAGACGGACAGATCACACTCATAGCATGGTGATTCGCCTTATTTTCCTCTTAGGGTCCTACGCTAGTGACAGTCCTTGAGTTCCCATTTTCTCTAGGGTTTTCCTAACACTCCTCATTATTTCCTCGCATGTTCCAATCCCCCCCCATACATCATGATGGACTTACATTGTGAATACCCAGTCAATTTCGGCCCACATTGATAGTACATTGTGTAACTACCTCCCACTTTCCCCTAATCCTACCCAGGTCCCATCTATCATCTCACCACCCCGAAATCCACGCGGCAAGAAACCTCACAAACCCACTTCCCTGTCCCCCACAGCATGTACCACAACCTTGCTCTCCACCCTGTCATTCTTTGCCCCCGAATAACCCCTTGCCCAATCATCACCCACCGCGTACGCAAACAGCGTCGCCTTGGCCGAGAAAGCACAACCGGTGATGGGCCCCCCAACATTGGAGAATCCACAAAGGCGGCTCATGCGCTTCGTGTTCCAAAAGTGGAACGTCCCATCCGAACCAGCCGAGGCGACAACGTCTTCGTCGATGGGGGAATAGGCGACGGAGTTGACGGCGTAGACTTTAACTTCGTGTTGTTGCTGTTTTCTGTTCCTGTTATTTCCGTCGCTGTTGCGCGGACCAAATAGTGTGGGTGTCGGCGGAACGGGAATAGGTTGCGAGCGGTGGCAGCGCCAGGTGAAAGAGTTGCTGTTGTATACGTGTTAGCTAGCCGCTTTGATATTCTGAGGTCAGTGGCGACCAAAAGAAAACTTACAAGTTCGTCCCATTGCGTGTATCCTGCACACCGACACGCCCGTCTATGGCCCCAGTTGCAACGTGCGACGCCTTTTTGCTCAGCGCAAGACAGGTGTTCTGTCTCGATAAGGGCGAGTTGCGCGTATAGCTGGATGTTGTCACCGGTCCATTCCCGCTGTCGGCCACGGAGCGTATGTCGAAGAAGCTCAGCTTTGAATCCGCCGTCGCGACGGCTAACATGGGCCCTACGGCGTCCATAGCGTAGACGCGCTCGCCGACGGAAATGGTGACCGAGGGTGCGAGAAGTTTTTGGCGCAAATCCCAATAACGGACGGTGGCATCCCAGGAACCAGTGGCGACGACGAAAGATCCCTGGGTTGCGGGTGCGTCCACAAAACGACACGCGCGGATTGGTTTGGCGTGGGCATCCGCTATACAATGACGCTGTAGTGTTGCTGGGTCGATGATGTGTAGAACGCCGTCAGCGCCGGCGGCAGTTATGAGGGTTTCGTCCTGGCGATGATGATATCTGGTCAGTTTATCCTATGCAACATCAAAGTTGAAGGCAGGTCACCCACCTAATCGGTATCGCTCGAATCACTACTCCACGGGTATGGCCGTCGTCGAGGCCAGCGGCGTCGTCGAATCGGATCGCAGCGGACTTACCTGGTTAAAATCGCAGTCGAATACGGGAGCATGAGTCGGGATGGCGGCGAGCCCCTTGGCTGACTGGGGCACCGAAACGTCGTATATGTAGATCTTGCTATCCCACGAGGAAGCCGCAAGGTAATCGTGAATTGGAGCCCAGCGAACAGTTGAGACGGTGTCCTGGGGCCCTAAGGGAAGGGTGATGTCGTTGGAGACGTCTCCCATGACCGCATTCACATTTTTGGTTTTACTTGAAGCCATTGTCTTGATATGAGATGACAGACCGTAGTGATGTGCAAGGAAAGAAAGTCTACTCCGCATCTCGGGGAGTGTACCTGAGCATATTACATATAAGGAAGCCTGCTCTGCTCTCTGGCCCTCTGGACGCGGTTATGCACTGTGAGTGCTCTGGTCTCCTCCCAGGTTTGTCCTCCGTGATGGAGTCGCCGTGATTAGTCAATCAACCAGGCGCCAGTGTGTGTCTGAGTCATCGTTGGCGGAGTTCCGCAAACACCCTGCAGCGCCAAGACCGCCCAGTCTTCTGCAAACTTCCAGGTGGACGAAAATAAAGAGTATGTCTACTCGCAGAGTGGAAAGTGCCACCCCGCAGAGTAAAAAAAAAAGTGCCCCACTTTGACAGCTGCGCGCAACCCATCACGACTGCCGTCATGATGGATCGCCATCGTAAAAGCGATTCCAAAGCCAAATCTTCCATTTTTGCAGTCAAATCTCATTACGGACGCGTGTTTCGATTGATTACGCAACTAGATTCAGCGCCCTGATTGATCGGATCTAATATGTTCTTCCGCCCTGATGTTGATCGCCCTGATGTTGATCGCCTTGGTGCTGGCTACCTTGTACGTGGATGACGGCTTTCTGAAGCCGCCCTGGTTGTTTGGATCTTGGGAGCCTTGCCCTCTGCATCTGGCGGGCGCGTTGGATAAGCTGCCAGCCATTTTACTACTGTTAAGTGTCGCTGTATACCTTGGCCTTCACCTTCCAGAAGTATACCTAGCCGCGTGGAGGGGACTCTTCCGAATCGCTGGCATCAAGGCTCCGAATCACCGTCGCCATCGCGGTCGCGTATCTGGAAACCAGCCAATTAGCGATCGAAAACAGCTAAAAAAAAAAATGGATCTTACCTTGAATAGTTGGCGCGCGCCAGGGCGATTGATTTGGCTTGTTTTCAACGTTGTCAAAAGTGGTGCAATTGATTGTTGGTGATGGCGATGGTGGTGTTGCGGGCTGCGCCTGGCCGGTGACGGCTGGCGCAGCTGTCAAAGTGGGGCACTTTTTTTTTTACTCTGCGGGGTGGCACTTTCCACTCTGCGAGTAGACATACTCAAAATAAAACTGATCATGAAAAAGGGGTATCAACTATCCAAGATGTCACGAACAAAAAAACCAAGAGCAGTTTCACAAGACCGTGCCTAGACTCCCCTGTCAAACACTGTGTTATTTCTCTTGACCGTAATCGATGCCATGCTCCCGCCAGACCTCGTAAACCCTATCCCGTATCGCCTCATGTCCAAGCGAGCGCTGCACCGTGTTAGTTAATCCACCGCCAACAGTCAAGGGGAAATACTCACTGGGTGAAACGTCTTCCCGTAATACGTCGGGACGTACCACATTGCGTTTGTCCCGGCCATTCCCTCCCTCAACCTCAGTGTCGGTTCCCTCTTCTTTGCCATTGCCATATAGCACAGGGCCAACTCTCCCCAGTCACCCGATCGTTGTGCTGGACCTAGGCACGTCTTGGGGTCAACCAACGGCGAGTTTTTTGGAAGCATATTCATCAACACCGCGCCCGCAGTGGTAGCCGTCTCGTTCTGTTCATCCCTCCCGCTATCCACCGTACCAGGCAAGAAGAACCATGTCTCCCCCCTCTGATAGTCCGGCTCGTTGACCCCCTCTTCACAAAACCTGTGCCCTTCAAATACACCATCATAATCCACAAACACTACCTTCGGCCTCACAAACCGCCCATTCGCCACAGCCACTGCCCTCTCAATCTTCGCATTCACCTCCCTTACCAACTCATTCATCCTCCTTCTCACCTCCCTCTTCAACTTCGGGCCCCGTCCACCGACCCCTCCTCCCCACCACACCCCTAAGCTAACGTCATCGCACGCCTCCGTCTCATCGTCAAAAAACCTCGCATACCCCGTCACTGTAACACTAAACTCGGGCCTAACCTCCCACCGCACCCGATCCAAAATCTCGCCTAAAATTAACGCCAACCGCATTTCAAACTCAGGCGACGCAATCGCGGTATCCGAAGCGGCGAGGGCTGCCTCGCAGGTCCCGCTGTAAAAGGAGTAGAATCTGAAGACGCAGGCGTTCATGACGTCAAAGAAGCCGAGGTCGTTTCCGCCAATCGACAGAGTCGCAAAGGCAGGTGGGCTAGACGGGTTGACGATGAGGGCATCGATTTGTGAGGTGTTTTGCGGGGAGGCAAGGAGGTCATCAGTAGTAGAGCCGGTGCAGGAGAGCCATTGGAATGGTTGGTTAGTCAAAGAGTCGTTGGCCGGGGGGAGGAGGTCGAGGGAGAGGAGGTAGGGGTAAGCACCGCTCCCACGGCGGCAGTCGTCTTCTCTGGCGCCGTCACCGCCGGGGATGGGGGTGCCGATGCCAGCGGAGTAGGAATCGCCGAGGGCGACGAATGTTTGGATTTCCCGGTTGGTGTCGGAGGAGGAGGAAAAGGTAGCACTAAGGATTCGCTGCAATGGAAGAGAGAATGAAAACAGCCGGTCTAATAAACTGGCCAGGGTGGGGATCGCGAGAAGGGAGAGAAAAAGGGTGGAACGAGCAACCATGGTGATTTGATGCATCTCAGGCTGACAAGTTCAGACTATCTAACATCCGGAGGAAGAATACAAATGTTAAGCTCTTCGTCTCGAGAGACACCCCTCAAGGGGAAAGAGACGCGTTACGTCTCTCAACGACATGGGGAATGGCGATGACAGACGTTCTTAAATGCATCAGGCAGAAGGCGCTGGGTGTGAGTCTCTCAGAGTGCGGCACAGCCAATCAGCTGCGCACATGGGCAGGTGTGCGGGCGTCCTTGTTGAGGAGCCCCCAACCGCTTCTTGGGAAAGAACCAACCACAAGCAATGATGGCTGGCACATGGCGCAGCGGCAGAGGCCCACGATGCGTCACGGGTTCGCAAGGCGAAAATGAGAAAGTGACGTTGAATTAGTGTAGAATGCCAAGCATCGCATATATTCCAGAACCTGGGACAAGATGAGATAAGATAACACCAACGACGATAGCCAAACATCGAACCTCGTATTTCCATCAGCGACACTCAGCATGCCATACTCACCGCTGACAAATCTATTTACGAAGACGCCATGGCCGGGTTACGGTGCAGCTTCGCCTTGATCCTGGTTTTGAGGCTGGTCTTCTCCTTGTGATGGTGCCCGCTGTCGTCGTGAGTATGGCCACCGTTCGCATGGCCGTCAGCGCCGCCGTTGGGGTGCAGCCCCTTCTCCTCCATGAGACCTAAATTCCATGCTTGCGTCAGCGCTATGTACTTTCGAGAATAGGAAACAAAAAAAGAGAGAGAGAGACTCACGATCAGCTTCCCGACCCGCTCCTGGTGCAGCAGCATCAAAATCTCCCCCATCGGCTTTCAACCCCGATGACCGGATGTAAAGCTCTCCAGTGCCCGCATCGTGGTCCTCCTCCGAAGACTTATCGTCGGTTTTATGCCCTAGGCTCTCGTCACTCCCGCTCTTACCAGCATCGCCACCGTGCTCTCTGGCCACCTCATCAAGAGGTCTCGGACCAGGTCCGTCGATCTTATCAGGGTTCCTGCCTAGGTCGAGCCCGGCGCCGCTATCGTCGACGTTGGTTTTGGCTTCGGCCTGGCCGTGGTGGGCTGATGGATTCGAGGGATCGCGTACGTCGTTTTGGTTCTTGGTGCTGTCTTCTTTGAGCGTCGAGGACCCCCTGACTTCGGATGGGCTGAGCTCAGGACTGGGGTTGGGCTTGGGCTTCGGTTCCCGTTCGTTGTTTGGGTCGATGACCTTGGCTGCCTCGACGGGCTGGGTCCCTGCCTCATCTGGAACTGTGTACTTTGCTTGCGCCTCTTCAGGCTCTGGTGCCGGGCGGTTTAGTAATGTTGCTGGACGGGGAAAATCAGGACTCTAACTCGAAGTGGTGAGCAAGACCTATGTAACTACAACGTCGGCAGTTGGCCGCCTACCACCCATGTTGCCGGCATCATACGGCTCTCCTTTGGAAACATCGCCTGTTTTGCCCGAGATGGGCTCTTGGTGGGACTTTTCATCGCCCCAGATGGCCCTAGCAGCCGCGCTCTTCAAGCTAGCGATGGACTCCATGCTAACTAAGTCTTGGATGATTATGGTGACAAAGATGATGCTTATTGGTTGCTTCTTGGAAGATGTTTTGGGGGAATGCAACCAAGACTCGGATTCCGATGCAGCAGTCTTGTATATAGAATGAGGAGCCAGCAGCTTGGAACTGACGTATGAGGACACCATGGGTTCCTTCAGCAGAGCGGCCTATCACCGCTGTCCGATCTTCCAAGTTGTGGAAGCCATGACGGACCAGACCTGCCAAATCTTGGCACAGAAAAAGACCAGAAGCCATCGGAGCGGCAGCCCGTGACAGCGCAGGGTCCTGGGGTCCAATAACAGACGGCGGGAACAAAAGGCGAGTCGAGAGACGTTGCACGATGACGTTTTGCGTGAAGTGGTTTGGTCCCGAGCGATGCGGCATTACGTCACGCCTCCCCCTCACCTTGACATCCCCGATGCCAAATGGTGTATTTGTTGCTTTTTTAGCGGAACGTCGTGTAATCGCGGGACTATTCCGTGCGGGGTAGTTCTCTCGGTATGTATAGGGCAGACAAAACTGAGTTGAGTCGTTTGTAAGTGAGGTAGTGAGCTGACGAGAAATGAGAACGGCTAGTAGGGGAATCTAGCCAGACATTGGAGCGACACCACTAGGTCGGTTGATTGCAGCGATTCCCACGGAAGAGCAGGAGGAATTCCCCATACTTTCCCAGAAGCCTCAGACTCTGATGATTTCGCATCCATCCTCCCTGGGCCCGGACTGTGACCGACATATCCACATCCCTTACTGGTGGAGAGCACACATGCAAACCATGGCAAACCGTCCTATCTTGAGATTGAACCTGGAGCCTTCCCGGCCTTTCCAACCCATGGACCCCAGGAATTACTCAAACAAATTTGAAGGGGTATTTGCGAATCTTGACTTTAAACAATCCCACTCGCGTTTCTTTCTTTCCTGTCATCAAGTACGTGCCGTGTGCCTATGTTACACTCCCCCTCCCACCCTTCCACCAGGTTATCCAAGAGCAGCAAAAAACTGACCAAGCCACATGTAACCAGTCAGAGAAGAACACCACTCCAACGACCCAAACTCCAAGTGAACACCACCCACCAGGCCAAGCCAGCTCAGCATCAGAAAAACACACCCACCGCACCCACTGCCATCAACAAAGCCGCCACCACCGTCCTGCGATACAAAACCCCGACCAACCCAGCTGCCAGCGTTGCCAGCCACAGCAGCCTCCAGATTAATCCCTCCCTGGCCGCCACTCGCAATCTCAACCCCCCACCCGTGTGCCCCGCCACCTCGGTCGCCAATGTGTCCCCTTCCCCTTTAGTTTGATCACCCTCGGCCTCGGCCTCTCGATCAGCATCCCTTTCCACGCAATCCTCAACTCGCCTCCAGGCCGCCTGTTCCGTTGCCGGCGGCACAAGGGATTCTGGTGATCTCACTAGGCGAGGAATGGCCAAGCCAGTGTGGTCATCGACCCCGTCACCTCCACGTTCCCGGCTTCCGTTGCTGGCTTGGATCGAAGATCTGAGGGTATCCATTACAAGAAGGTCATCTCCCCAGAGAAGTTCCCTCAGTCTCCCCCATATGCCTCTACTCCCACCCACAACCGGTGGAATGACGGCTTCGCCACCGATGGCGACGATAAACACAGCGGGATCATCACCCGCAACCACACCAGCAACGTTATCCTCATCGCGGGGCGCCACATCATCATATGGGAAGGCGTAACCCTTGCCATCGCGGTTGACGCCGTGGACAATTCGGCTATAGTGGTTGGTGATGGGGTGGTCGCGGTAATACCGCGAGACGGCCTCGCCGTCGGGCTGGTTGGGGTTGGAGACAAGGGTGCTCCGGTTGAAGGCAGCGGCGAGGCGCGCTGTAATGTTGCCCATGACCTCGGTGTTGGTGGCGTAATGGCCGAAAGCACCGCTGTCGCACGAGAAGATATCTGTGGTTGAAGGCGGGGGAAAGGCACCCACGCCGGGAAAAGTAAGTCTCCCAAGGTTGGTTCTGTTGGCGTCGTCACGGATGACGGTACCGCGAAGAATCCCCCATATGGCCTGCGTGTTGAGCGTCAGTGGCTCGAGGGCGTATCTCTGCCACACGGCCGAGACATAAGAGTCGTAATACGAGGGAAAGAGATCGACCCCTGATGGAGCAAAGAGCTTGATGGCGGCGTTGGGGCTCAGGGCCCGCAAGTTGGCCAAGCCAGAGGCCGTCTTGACTATGAGTTTGTCCCAGTCTGCGCCGTCGACTCCATGCTGGGCGAGGAGTTGGGCGCACACTGCTTCGAGACCTGAAGAGTCCATACCAGGCACGTGCTGGGGGGGTACGTCAGGGCGGTTGCTCGTGAGGGCGAGGGATACCGGCACTCCAACAAAGTCAACGTATGTGATATTGGCGAAAAGTTGGACCTTGTTATATGTAAACTCGGCAAAGGACCACTGGAGGTAATAGTTCGGGTCGGTTGGATTCATAACAGATGGTTCGACAAGAGCCGGGCCTGGGTTGACATTGAAGGTGAGTTGGCCATCGACACAGAACCAGATGCGCCCGCCAACTAGCTGTGGTATCGTCACAGTTCGGGTTGTCCCTGGGCCACCAAGCTTGATGTGGCAGTCTCGGGCAAGGGGTGTTAGTGTCCGAGATGGAGACTCTGGATAATAGGCAGTGACCCCGTCGTTGCGCAGCACAAAGACTGCGTTGTTCCTGTTCAAGTCCAACCCAGTTATGTAAGCCCAAACATTGGCTGATTTGGTGTTGTTCTGAAGGCCGACTGCGAGCGTCGGCTTCGTGGCGGCCTTGGATTGGGCTTGGCCAATCCCCGTTGGCCTTGTTGGTGCCCGCAGAATGCCGTGCTTTTTCTGCATACAAAGAGACTCGGCAAGTGTCGACATGTTGGGTAAAATGTTGGGCAAAGCTGCAGAAAAATAAAAGAGCACAGCAAAATGGGAGGGAAAAAAAACGCGGGCGGCCCGACTTTGAGTTTGCTGAGGTTTGGCTGAGAGTGTGAGATCTCGCAGTGACATCTCGAGTCAACTTTTGCACTGGTACCTATAAAGCCTCCGGCGATAGTAGCATGACCCCTCGGTTTCTCGGTTATGGAACCGCTGGAGAATAATGTCGATACTCATGTGCAAAAAGACAGTAGCCCAAAAGAACTGTCACCTGTGGCCAAACACCAAAGCAACCATACAAAGGGGATGCACAGAGCAACCCAAGATCACGAACGAATCAAGATGACGCAAAGGCAAAATGCTGGGTGATAGCTCGTTCTCCCCATAGTCGCTTGACCTCGATCAACCTTGGAAACCTGACTTCCAGCCAAGGACAACATCCGGATGGGGCTGGAGGACCGAGATTCCACCCACGCGGAGCGGAGTTCGGGGGTCATAAGGTAGGGCGCGGCTCACGCAGACCGGTATGGTATGCTAGGCCGCGCATTTGCATTGCCGTGCCCAAGTGAGAGAGAGAGCACTCTTGTATACATGCTAGAATATCTCGCCGACGACGTACTGAATGGATCCACATAGAGGACTTAATCGAGAGAAGCAAATCCAAGGCAACCCCAAAGCCAAAAAAGATGGCGAAGCGCCAACTGAACCAGCAACCCATTCAAATCCGACCGCCGACACAAAGAGCCATGACACAATCACCACCTTCTTGGGAAAAGCCCAGGAAATGGACGGCAAATGATAAAATGGGCAATGTGCCTCGAGTCGCAACGACATCAAGGAAGGACAACGACGACAAACTCACCATCATGTGGCCCACCTCATGTCCGTAACCATGAGCTGATGACCCCCCCCCCCCCCCCCCCGACCCGATCCAACCTCAGCCCAGGCCATCGTGTCTTATTGCCACGATACGGTAGGTGCTCTGCAAGGTAGGTCGCGTCGTGAAAAATCCCCAACTCCCATCCACATGCAAGAAAACTCGACAAGCTAGCGGGACAGACAGAAGGGCGGAGGGGAGACATGTGATGGGGCTTTTTTAGGGGGGAGGGCGGAAATCCCCAGCTCACCGTGCTGCCCAGAGCGAGAGAAAAACCAGGAAATTGCAAGTTGGAGGCTTCCCCACATAAGATCGCCGATGAGGCATTGGGTCGCATAAATCACCCAAAATACTCCGAGGAGTGTTACACTCGTGCGGTGAGGGGCTAGACTTCTCCGCAGCGAACCAGCTCCAGAGTTATGCTATACATATGTAGGTCTCCTGCAACCTGATCTCCGATATTGACTTGCCTCGCAGACACAGCCTGGGCAAAGACGCACGACGTTTCTGCAAGTACCTCAACTGGACAGGCTTCCTACCAAATGCGTCACGAGCCTTTTGATGTCCGAACCTGTGGGTCTCCCGTGTCCCGACGTGTTCGTTCCTAGCGACCACTATAAATTTAACCAGCGGTGCTCTGAATGCTCCCTGCTTGTGTTATAGACATTTGGAAGTGAAATAGAAAAGACATTGACGTCTAGTCGTGTGCCATGCCCAAAACAACAGTAACAACCACACAATTCCCGGTGATTTCCTCTCCCCCACACTGTTCTCCTGGTACACGGTTTGGTTGTTGGTCATATTCCAATTCTCACTGAAGAACCAGTCTGCCGCGCCCAAGCTGTTTGGTGTCAAATCTGGGATCGGACAGACGGCATTGTGTGCGCTGGGATTCCTGCACCGTCTTGCCCAGTGATTAAATCTCCGTGGCGTCGAAGAGTTGAAGTACGCCTTGACGTATCTAACCGCCATGACTGCATCTTCCATCGGTGGACCCCCTGACCACTGACCATTTCCATTACTCCAATGCCGCAATATCAGATGCCCCGACGAGATTGGTACTGCTGGTCCATTCATATGCGCGAGCTCCATCCCGTCTGCGTAGAAAACAACCTGTCCGGGCAGGTAGTCTATCCTGTATTTGTGAAAGTCTGTCGTGGGGTTGAATGGTAGATACACCTTCACGAAGTTTGCCGTCTTGGAAGCATCAAAGCCTTCTCTCTCCGCTTCTGGTGACTGTAGCACCAGATTGATGGGGTAGCTGTTATTCTTGGGTTCGAACTCCTTTGAGAGGAACTCTACGTCGATCTCTTGCGTATCGTTGAAATACTGAGCCAGACCCTCCAGGTCAGCCGAATCTCGCAGGCGAGAGCCAGAAAGAGGACACAAATACGGTACCCAGAAAAACGCCGCACAGGTCCCCCTTACATCCGTAAGCTTAATCGATGCCCGGAATGTTCCCCACGCCATGTCCAAGCGGCTTGTGTCCATCTCGGCACCGGGCACCTTGCCTCCGATCAGCGCACTCCCTACCACCAACTTCAGTCCCTCAGCATTTGATCCCAGCTTCACATTGTCCACGGTAAAGGTCTGCCCAAACGTGCCCCTTGAGTCTGTCTCAGTGAGGTTAAAAGCCTGCGGCACCCAATCTGTGTTTTGTCCGATGTCTCCAACGCCCAACTTGCCAAAGTTGGATTCGGTCACCTCGGTGAAGACAATCGACGGCTGGCCTGACTTCCAGATCTCGATGTGCGGTGGTCTGAGCGCATAGCCACACTCACAGTCGGCGGATGCCGGTGGGTGCGCGAGGAAGAAAACGAGGAAGAGGGGGATGAAGAGCGCAGCCCGGAGGGTCAAACGTAAGCGTGGCATGATGCGTAAGGTAATTGATAAGTTAGGCCCTAGACTAGAATGGATGGAATTGTCAAGACAATCGGCCTTAAGAAGAGAGTACTAAACGGTAAATAATCTCAAGTAAACTGAAACGACCAGAAGATGCAAATTCCCAAAGCGATTCAAGGTGGAGCAAGTGACGGGTAACGACATCGAGCCTGAGCAACGCCCGACTAGGAAAGAAATGAACCAGCAAAGGATAAGAAGCAAATGGCAGATGGGAAAAGAAGAACATGCTTATTCCGAGGACCCCTGAGAAGAAAGAGGATTCCTTCCCGACTTGACCTGGATTGGGGAAGGAAGGGCCAGACGACCGGCACCACTTCGTTGTCACTTTTCATCTTTCTATCTTTTTCCTGGAAGTCATACGAGGAACCCAGCAGGCCAGATCTGGTCGCACGGCGTGACCGAATATTTTCAAGAACCCGTCCTCGAATTGTGTGAGACTCAAACAGGGTTGTTTACGCCGTCGCTCGGTACTCTGTGACCACCTACCGGAATATTGCGAAAAGACGGGCTCGTCTGCGGCAGTGTAACTTGGCATCTAGCGTGTGGAGAAGAGATGCTCGAGCCGAGACAAGTTCAACAGCATGCACACGCCTTTCCACACCCGCAGGGAAGGGTAGACAAGAACAGATAGGTCAGAGTGTGGAGTGTTTGCTTCATTCATACTACTTGCCGTCCCTCGGGGAACACCACGATGTGCGGGCAACAAAGCAAAAGTATTTACAACAGCCAACAGCATTCTCAACAGAACCCCCCCAAAAAGTGAAAAGCGCAAGAACGACAACCTTCCTCACCCCCCCACTGGCTCCCACTGGTTCAGTTCAAGCCAGGAATCAAGGAAACAAAGCAAGTAAATTGACGCAAGGAAAAAAAGGGGTCTCGAGCAAAGCATATCAATCTTGAGCTGAACGAGCCTCTGTCCTAGTAAACCCTCCACCCTTTCTCCGCCTGCCGAAAGCCCAGCCGAATAAAATCCCCCGTTCACCTAGCCTCCCGACACCACCCACGCCACTGTCTCCTTCCCACCCTAGATCGATCTAGTACAGAAAGTAAGAACAGTCAAATGAGGTAAGAAAAAACCCACAAAAGAGAGTGGATGAGACGAAAAACACAGAACAACAAATTGTATATCGAACAAGGTATCCGAGACGACAGTCGCAAAGTGGCAAATCGAGTCAAAGGCCGAAATTGATAATGAGTTTCGTCCCCACTGGAAAAGCCGAGCGATTAAGGAGGTGACTTGGAGAAAGACGAGAAGAAAAACCAACAGGCCATTAATAAATCGGTAGGGGTGCCGTAGCTAATGAAACAGGGAGAAGGAGATTAATACCCTCGAATTTCCTTCCCACCATGGGACCAGCCAAACCAGTGTAATATTAGTTCTTTGCGCCTGGGGCGCTAGTTGGTCCCATTCCTGCTGGACCAATGCGAAAACCCGGGTGTACCAAAACCTGCCCCCTATTATTGCCTGAGACCGTGACAATGCAACGACGAAAAAGGGAAAAAAAAAATTAAGCCAACAGAGAGGATCAGAAAGCAAGAACTGAACCCTCAAAGCAACCACCCGCGCCGAAACCTGACCAGAGGGAAGAACACTCCAGAGAAAGAGAAATGAAGTGTAAGAAGTGCAAGGAAACATGGAAAACGCTGAGAGGTATATGCCTAGGAAAGACGACAGCCAAACACCACCCCGACACCCACAAAAGAAATCGTCAACATCGTCAAACTAATACACACTATCTTCATCGGCCCCCTGAGAGGTCATTGATGGCGTAGAAACACTCGATGAGATAGCGACATCATCCACGTAGCCCACGAGAGCCTGCGAGTGGAGACGGAAGGATTCACCCATAGTGCGTGTGATTCTGTGATGTAGTTAGTAAGGGTTAAACGACGGCCAAAAAGCAGAGCATATACTTACCCCCAAACTACCACCTCGTCCAAAATAGAACTCCAAAGACGAGCCACTACAGAGCTGAGTTGCGTAAGATATTGGTCATCCAAGTCCTTCGCAAACAGCTGGCGGACACGGTTATACATGACCATTTCTTCTTCCGTCGCAGGCTCCTCGTCATGTTCCAGACGATACAGCCAGAGGCTGAGAATGACCATGAGGTCCATACCGCACAGTGGGTGCTCGATGCTCCAATTGGTGGGTGAGGTCCGTGCGACCCAACGAACACCTTGGCGAACTGCTGTCTCGACGCAGTTGTAGCATTCTTGAATAACCTTGATCATCTCACTCGAGCGCTTAACTCGATCGCGAGCCTGAGACATGGCCGCAGCAACTTCGTACGGGTCGTGGTACCGAAGTGCCTCTTGAATAGTCTTCAGGTCAACCTCAAGGCGAGCTCGGGCGTTACGAAACATGGCTTTGGCGTTGAAAATGAGTGGGTGACCCTTGTGCGGGGCGCTGAGTGGAACTACAACAGACTCAGGCTCAACGAGATCCAAGGACTTCTCCCATGTCTCAAGCGCCAGCCTGAGCTTGTATTCGGTGACAACGTCCTGCAGGGCTTCAGGGCTGCGTTTGTGATACCAGACCTCGAGCAGGAGCGCGTTGATCATAACACGTGTCGCGAAAGCGCTGTACCTGAGCGTCTCACCCTGGAAGAGGTTGTCGTGGGCCTCCATGAATGTAACGCTGGGTGACACCTTGAAATGATCCTGCCATGCGGCCTCGTCGGCAATCTTCAGGTTCCACAGGCCTTCTGTGGACGGTAGCTGGAGGTCCTCAAACTCGTTGAAACTGATGGCGGGGGTATGGTTGAACGTGAGAGTTAACAGCCCAAAGAAGATGTAAACCGCATAATAAGTGCGTCTGCAGCCTTCATCCTCAACCCACTCAGCCCGAGTTGGCAAGCGTCCTTCACGGCCCTCCTGGCGAAGTTTCAGCTCATAACGATTTCCCGCAACCATATTGGCAAGCAGGCTCTTGATAGAGCAAGCCCACTCGAGTCCTTTCGGATCACCGCTCCAGCTCGCAAAGATCATGTTGAGGAGTGAGCTCTGCATCGTCCACAAGGGACACTTTCGGGAGCTGAAGTTCTCCTTGTTCTGCAGGAACAGATTGACAAGCACCTTTGAGCCAATGTGAAGTGCATAGGCGGGCTCCATATCGAACGAGTACAGCGCGCCGATGGAAAGCACGGCCAGAAGGAGTGCTGGCGACACTTGTGTGGGTTCGAAGGATCCGGGGTGCAAGAAGGGCAAGTGGTGATGGAATAAGCCGAAGTAGGTGGCAAGATACCGGTTCAGAGAGGATAGGCTCGGAAGTCGAAAACCCTCGGGAATGGCATGTTCACCCTCGCTGCGAATGTTGTCAAGAATAATGTTCCGTTCCTCGTCGTTATTGACAACAGGTGCCTTGACCGCCGAGGGGGACCCTGACATGTCCGCTGGCGAAGCAGCGCGATTCGCAATGAACGGCGACTGCGGAGTAGGAGTGCCAGCACCCGACGAATTAATCATGGCCTGAAGACCGGGAGCCAGGTTGCCATTGTGTGCATCGAAGGAACCGCCGGAGCTGATAGAATGAGCTTTACCCTCGCCAGACTGGGTCATGAAACCATCCCACTGGGAAAGGCTCAATGTGCTGCTGGTATACGGAGGCTCAAGCATGGATGGGCTATTCTGAGAGAAGGACATTTCCGAACTGCCGTCGAAGTGACCGCTATTAGCTCGTGCAGCAGCAGACGCCTTCTGCTGAAGGTCCGCGACAAGCATCGCAGCCGTTTCCACATCAAATACCCCATCACTGCTCGCCTCAATCTGTTCGAGAGCTGATGCATCAATCGAGATCTTGGAGGGCCCGCTAACGGTCCTGACGGGTTTTGATGCACCGCGACGCTTGCCATCGCTGTGAAGTGGAACACCTCCGTCCTTGGCATGGACAGTGCGGTCGTGCCGAAGAAGAAGATCGCGTCGAACGAATGTGCTTTTGCACTTCAGGCACTTAAACGGACGTTCTTTGGTATCTAGATTGATGAAATGTTAGTGCTTTGATGAAAGAGGGTGAAAGGGGATGTGACGCGATGCAGGGGGAGAGGCGGGGTTGGGTGCGGCTGCACGTACGTGATCGCTCATGACGGCTTCTGTGCTCGCTCCTGCTAAAGGCCCGATTGCAGAACTGGCACTTGTATTTCCTCTCTGGTACGAGAACGGCCTTCCGTGATGTTGGCGTTGACGTTGTCGATGGTGGCATGACAGCCACGCTCGCGCCGGGCATCTTGTTGTCAATTATCGCGCTTGCAGCACCTTGGGCAGGAGTACTCGACCGTCAAGTGACTGCTGATTGATGGCGACGGGGCGATTATGACAGTGGCACTCGAAAGGGTTTGTTGATCCCTCGCAGCACGATAGTTGAGATCGCCTGTGACCCCCTTCCTCTCTCCTCGCTCGCACGCGCTCCCGTGGGATTTAAAGTGTGTCTGCTTGACTTTGCGACGTGAATCTGCTCATTGGTGATATGATCATGGAAGAAGGCGACTGATCAGTAAGTTGGTAAGATGGCCAATGCCAAATTAATCTAGAGTCGTGGTCTCGCTTTCACAAGCAAAGACTGTCGAAATTAGTTGCGGTCGGCGGTAGTCGTCGCGACGATGTGCGGGTGTGGTGCTGATGAAAAGAGGGGGAAGTTGAGAAGAAGCGACGGGAGCGGGGAGAGCGAAAACTGGAAGGTGGGTGCTGGTCGCTCCGCCCCTCCTCTGCGAACTGAACCCCCCACCCAAATTGAGTGTCCGAATTAGGCATAGCGTTCCAAGGGGAAAAAAAAAACGAAAGATGAGTCTGCACTAACAAAATCGAGGGCTGGGGCCTTACAGGCACCGCGAAAATCCGCGCGATTTGAACATCTACTGGCTGCGAGACTTTTCCTGTGACTGTGGGACTTCTAGACACCAAGCGCCCGACAGGAGCCATCTTGCAGAGCGCTGTATTGTTTAGAGCACCTCGCGAGAGAGCGGTGAGTTCACGCAGCCCCGCTTCTCTCCGCGCACTCGCGCTAAGCCAATTCTGTCCGCCACCTGCCACCCGTCTTCTGGAGCACTGTGCAACCAGTTGATCCACCCTCACCCCACGAGGAAAGCTGTTCTTCTGGGAGGTGGGGCAGGTCTAAACCGGTCTAAACGGCAAGGGGAAGCGCGCGACCAATGGGAGTGGCCCGGCGACCGAGGTAGCCATCTAGGTCTTCCCGTGCGAATTACGGCGTGTCCTCATTGCCTCCCCGCTTTGTGGTACTTTCACATCTAACATGGCTCAATCAAATAGCTGTCACAGCGGCCCGGACCCCGAGCTTCGATAGTGGCACCACTCAACTCCCGTCGCTTCTTCTCATGATCTGGCGTCCGGGTCAACACCACTGGGAGATACAGGAAGGAGCCGTCCAGCGATACCAGTCGTCTGTTTTCGGGTGAAAACGGGCGCTGACCGCCAGATTTCACCATCACGAAGCTAGAGGGCTCATGCTTGGGGTGCAGGGCCTCCATGTAGCTTCTTGCAGTGCTGCGCTGGCAGCTGCTGGTATCATGGATGGTGAGTTGTGGATTCGGAACCGAACCTGATAGAGCTGTGGGAGGCCTTTTGGAAGCACATTCGTGCGGGTTTGGTCCATTTAACTCAGCTGAATTGCAGTGCACCAAAATAGCGACCTGCAGTTCTCAACGCCCCAGTGCAAGTTGCTGACCTGCATGAAAGTGTTGCAGTGGCAATCGCCTCGGAGCCCTGGAGTGAGGCTTCGACGAACACAACTCTCGTCCAACGCTTTACATTGACTGCGGCGCCCACCAGTGGCTGAGGGAAACGTCTTCCAGTGGCAATGCCATGCGATCTCGTGACACAAGTCGAGCTGCACCGTTGGGGTGGATGACGGCCAACAAAGAGAGGGGTCCAAGCCATGACGGAGAGGCGGGGTGGGAAGCTTCTCGGCTGAGGGGTAGATGACTGGCAGCCCCAAGAGCCCCTCCTCAAACAATTGGCGGCGAGGGGCTTGCGGTTTCCAGCTGCAGCTGACGACAAATCCTCCCTTGTCGCGGCGCAATTCCCTGGTTTTGACGACAGCACATGATCGCGTGCATCTCCTATGTGGTTGTTGGTTCAATGTGGTGATGACCGCCATGCCTACACTACAGCGACGGGAAAAAGCGGACGAGCTCATCCTCGTCCAGGTGGAGCAAAGGTGCATCGCGGAGGAATCTAGACAGTGCACCGTGACGCGACGGCACTGTGCCCACGAAGCAATTTCTGCCTGCTTTATCGATTGCATTCCCTTCAACCAGGCTTGTAATACCCGTGGCACAACATGTCACCTCGACTGATGCCACCTTGTTCATCCGCCCCGATATCAACATTTCTCCCTGGCCTCTCAGATGGCAGATGAGAGAGCCGCGCCAAAAACGCAAACACGGGTCAGACCCAAACGAAGGCGCGCACGTTGTTTCTCCCTCCCTCTCGATGAGGGGGTTTCTTCCCACGACAGTGGAAATTAACGCAGAATGCCCCGGGGCTGCATTTGGGTCGCGTTTCTCTGGCGCGAAATTGCAAGCTAATCCGGGGCCGCCGGGTCGTTATGGATGCAGCGGTCCTAGCCGGCAATGCTCTCCCCCCGCCTTGGCAATCTTCTGCAACACATTTCCCGTTCTGCGTATGCCTCACCGAGTCGTCTTTGCTGGTCTCTGAATCTCGTCTGCCTCTTTCTCTGCTTTGTTCTGTTACAGGTGGTGAAACCAGTTGTTCGAGCTCCCCGGTCGCTCAGCTGGTGAGGGTCACAGCTCCGACCTCCCCACCCGACCCTTGCTGGTTCCATTGGCAGTTGCACGATCAACTTGCCCCACTATGGGTTCCGCGGCTGGCTTCCGGTAAGCCCCACTCCACTAGAGTCGACCCCCGAACCACTGGCTTGGGTTGGATGAAAAGGGGCGGCTCCACACCCTGGCTTGTGCTGGCCTGCAGCAACAGCTGCATGGTGCTCGGATCTCCTGGAAGGCCGGCCGAAATGGGTTCAAGTGGACCACCATTGCATTTGGAGAAGTTTTCTCGAACAACTGTCAAGGGCACGCTGCAAGATGAGACGGGGCAACTGTCCAGCAAAAAAGTGGTCGGCTGTCGCATTGAACACCACATTACCACAATGGTTAAGAAACGGACGTCCTTGGCCCCCCAGTGTCGCAACGTCCCAGGTTTCCAGAAGGCCAGTCCCAAGCGACTCGGGGGGAGGAGCGTTTGCAATTATTTTTGGGGACGATCGAAATGAGGACGAAAAATTTCCAGGTCGTCCTGACGGTTACGGATATGCGCGCCCCCGTCTCACCCCTCCGCCGTATCACAGCGTGCGGTCGATCCTTCATGTCAGCAACCAACAAATTTTTTCTTTACTCCGGTTGAAAGGAGAAGGGGGGCCAAAATATCGACAATTTTTCGTCGACCCCTGAACTAGTGCAGCAAACAACCTAACCGTTCGATTTTCACACACAAAGCACAGCTTTGAGATTTGCCCCTCCCCCTCCACTGGCCCATTAGGGGCAGCCCGGGGACACGCGGGGCAATCAGCTGCTCTTCAAGGCCCTGCAGACCGACCGCTTCTCTTCACACCGCATCTCCTGTCCGGCAGGGGTTGGGAATCCCCTGGAAGCGAGACTTCGCTCTTTCGGGTCTGGTTGGGGGAGTTTACCTCAGGGGTGAGCGATTCTGCTGTTGTTCTCGGTGGTGGCGCCGGGACGCCGCATCCGTCCAAACGGGTCCGAAGACAACCCCAGCCACTCCGGAGAAGTGCAATCAGGGCTCCGAACCCCCAAAGAACACGTGGTGTTCGGTTTGTGGTTGCACCTTGCCGATAAAAGTCTTAGGCCCGGGATTGGTAGCTATCGGCAGCGGGTTAAGCCCTGTTTCTGCACACAACTACAGCGGATTCTCTTTGATCCAGTCCCTGGTCCGGCTCTGTCCAAACCCAGCAGATAATCGACTGGTACACTACACTACGATACCTGCCGGAGACCGGTTCCCCTGGCACCAGGTTCTACTGGACAGCCCACATCAGCACAGCTTTGGTTTCTTCGTGTATACTTGGTGTGGCGGGCGTCTCTCTAAGTGTTCAGCTGCCCATGTGGCACAGAGACATGTATCGGCACCGGACCAGCTACGGCGCAACCAAGATTGCAAAGGGGCATCAGTGTCGCGTACTCAGTAGCTGGCACCAATTGAGTTAGTACGTTGTCAAGCTAATCGTCACAGGCAATATGCACTCTTACGAACCGGAAACACAAGACAGGTCTGGGCGCTGGTGGCAGCAGCGGAATTGAGGCTGAGGTGGGAACACGAGGCTGCTTCCAATGTCGTCTTGACGTCAATAGCGGCACTTTTGTCTGTTTTTTGACCGGTTGTGTGACACGAAGTTGCAGTGATCCTGGCTACCATGGCGCTGGGACATGATCTAGGTTCTAATCGTCATAGAGGCAACATTCTGCTATGATTCAAGGACTAATTCATTTTTACCAATTCTCTAAATATTTCCAATTGGAGCGTGTCCGGTCTGTGGGAAGATTCCCCTTGCCTTGATTCGCAATGATTACAAGGCCTGGCTTCTCTTTTAGGTAGATAGGTAGGTAGGTAGGTAGGTAGGTATGTGGGTGGGTAGATGCCTGGCGATGATTAGACACCCGTGTAGATATCAAGCAAGTACCTGCACATGGAACCTTTTGTAACAGCCCGCCAATGATAATTCGGCGTCGGAACACTGACACTTCATGTCGAATTACAATTCTCTACATGACGATATTCTTGTTGCCAGGCACTGGGGTGTCCGCGGAGTCAGTGTTGGCGCTGCTTCTGTTCAATGTTGCGTAAATTAACCGGAACTTACCAACGCTACGCTCATCCTCCCACTTATCGTGCGAAGGGACTAACCTGAACTCGGGGGGGGGAGTAACTGATGCGACATGTTTTGCCAATCTTGGCATACCTCTCTGCTCTCAGTTGCTTGTCGACCGCAACCCCCCTCTATCCAGATCAATAGAACGCAACGAACCTGAAAATACAACAACTGTAATGCCACCGCGTAGGAAGGTACCTTAGGTGCGGAGTAATACGGTATATATAAAAACTACAGAAAGCTCGCCTTTCCCGGATTCCTAACGTGAAGCTGACCCCTCGCTGCCATTGAACTTGTGGAAAACTGGGCCAGACCAATGTCATGCAAAGGGCGTAAATCCGAATTGTGAATGCGAGTCGGAGTCGGGACGGCGGCATTGATAAGAACCCCCCCCCCCTAGGTCAAGTTAACTCGCCACTCATCCACCATCGCTGTTACGCTTTCTCCTCAAGACACCGCCCTCCAAATGAAAACAGAAACTTCTTCCACACGCACCCAACCGCACTCTACGGCAGACATAGCCCGACACGATGCTCCACAGCTAAGCCAGCAACATCAACATGAATTTGCTGTACTCCCCCCTGTTGATGGTGGTAAAGATGCGTGGCTTTTCCTCGGGGCATGTTTTATGATTGAGGCCTTGGTATGGGGCATGTTGTTCCAGCTTGAACTCTATCATACAGGGCAGCCACGAGCATAGGTAGCTAATCTAGCGACAGGCTTCCCCTTCGCGTTCGGCGTCTTCCAAAACCACTACAGTACCCACGAGCCATTCGCTGGGTCCTCCCACATTGCCCTGATCGGCACCTGTGCTATGGTAAACCATACCATACCATCCCGTCGCCCCTTCTTTCCTCGCTCTATCCCCTAATAACCCGCATAGGGAATAATGTACATTGACACTCCGCTCATAATGGCCCTCCTCCGCCGCTTCCCCTTCCCGGCCCGCTGGGCCCCTCTCGTCGGACTGGTCGTCATGTGCCTCTCCCTCGCCCTCTCCTCCTTCAGCACCACCATCCCCCAACTCATCGCTACCCAAGGCGTGCTCTACGCCCTCGGCGGATCCGCCGCCTACTCCCCCTGCATCGTGTACCTGGACGAATGGTTCGTTCGCCGCAAGGGTCTCGCCTACGGCGTCATGTGGTCTGGCACGGGTCTCGCTGGGGTGGTCTTTCCGCTTGCGCTGGAGGGGTTGCTTTCAGCGAGGGGATACCAGGTTGCGTTGCGCGTTGTGGCGTGCGTGGTGTTCGCGCTGGCGGCTCCGCTGGTGTGGTTTGTCCGACCCCGGGTACCACCGGCGCAGCGCGGACACGTGCGGCCTGTGAATGTAGGGTTTGTATTGGAAAGGCGGTTTGTGCTGTACCAGTTTTTCAACGTGGTCGAGGCGGCAGGGTTTTTCCTTCCGGGCATCTATCTGCCGCTGTATGCGAGCGGGGTGCTGGGGGCTACTCCGGCGGCGGCGGCGCTGGCGGTGTTGTTGTTGAATGTGGCATCGGTGTTTGGGTGCGTTGCAATGGGGACGTTGATCGATCGGCTGGAGGTGAATACATGTATTCTCGTCTCGACAGCGGGGGCTGCGCTCGGTACGTTTCTACTCTGGGGGTTTTCGAGTAACTTGTCTGTGCTGTATGCTTTTGCGGTTGTCTACGGCCTGTTTGCTGGGTCCTTTACATCAGCGTGGCCTGGTATCATGAGGGAGGTTGCACGGCAACAAGGGGATGATGCGTCTGACCCCGAAAGAAGGAACAAGGCTGACCCGAACATGGTGTTCGCATTTTTGGCCCTGGGGAGAGGTGTCGGGAACGTTGTATCCGGTCCGTTGAGCGAAGCCCTCGTCAGGGGATTTCCCTGGCGGGTAGAGGCCTCCTCGGGCTATGGGAGCGGATATGGCGGTCTAATTGCGTTTACTGGCGCGACTGCTCTCCTTGGAGGTGGGAGTTTCTTGTGGAAGAAGCTGGGGTGGCTGTGAGCCTTCTAATGTAAACATCAAATACAGGTATCTACTGATGGCATCTCCCAAAACACCGAATACCTAGTAACACCGGATAGATGCAGAGCATTCACCTTTTTGCCATTTGTGTAACCCGGAGTGCGCCTTACTGTTATGTTTTTACCCCATGCCATCTATGCAAAGTCAGAAGCATTCCGTTCCAGAATCGGTTTCTGGTCCCAGTTTACGGGCCACCGGCTTCCATTCTCGGTGCCCTCTTCGTCAATGGCACTCTCGTCGTCGGCATCACTCTCGCTGTCTTCATCGCCGTCGTCCCCCTTGCTGTAGAGGAAAAACTGCACAAAGATGGCAAAGTCCAGCGCAAGTGTCCCCGCGCTCCCCGCCTGCCACGAGAGCTGTTATGCGATTTAGAAGTGCATCATTCCAATGCCTTGAACTTGTACAGGAGCAGCCTTCGTACTGGGTACGCCCTGATCTTCAGAATCAAGGCGGCCTCTGTCCTCTCCCGTTTTTTCTTCGATTTCTTGAACAATGACTCAATAGTACCCTTGGCTTTCTTGCTGGCGTTGCGGATGCTTCCCCTCAGGCCTAGCTTGGAGAGATTGGTGACGAGCTCGGCCAACTCCTCCTCTTTGCCCTCAACCAACTTGGATGCTACTCATTGGCACGGCGCCTATGGGCTATAATTACGTCCAGTGCGTGTTGACCGGAGCATCTTAGCCACATCACATTTAATAGAAACCATAGTGTAGTCCAAGGATAGAAGGAAGTGGAAATAGCTAGGTAATTGCAACAAGCCCAAGATACTATCACAGCTTGGTACTCTTGACCAAGCCCGTCTTGATGCCTGAAAGCTCTCCTTGGTACCCGCCCTTGCCCTCGCCGCCTTGGTAGACGGGCCTGACCGACTTCAACTTTTTCTTCTTCTCTTCGAACTTCATGCGTTTCTTGACGCGAGGGTTGCGCACCTCCTTCTTGCGCTTGGGCGCCAACCCCTTGTTCTTCTGGATCTGGTATGTGATCTGCCGCTTCCCATCCGGCCCCATTTCCTTCTGCTCCCTTACACGTTCACCCTTGCGGGCTGATGCAAGTGCCTCTAAGCGTGCCGCCTTGTCTTCTCGCCTCTTTTGTGCCGTATGTGCGACCATATCGTAGTAATCATTTTCATCGTCTCGGACTTGGTTGGCGATTGCAGCCTCATCCCCGCTATCATCATCGTCGCCGAGGTTCGCCCCAAGCTTGCTGTCCTTCCTGCCCCGCTTTTCGGCTTCAGCCATGAGACGAGCAGCCCGGTCACGCTGAGGAAGAGTTAGCTAGGAGAATCCAAGTGATACCACGATAGACACTTACCAAGCGTTCGCGGTACGGAATATCCATATCGCCACCAGCATCCCGCCCAGCGCCAACACGACGATTAGACTTCTGGACAATCTGTGAAGTGTAGAACTTCAGAGTCTTCTTCCGTCGAGCCTTGTCTTCTGCGGAGCGGACATCTAGAGCCTCCTCGTCGCCAAAATCGGAGCGGTTGTCGTCTATTCGATCATCTACAGCGTCGGTTGACGCAGCCCCGGCCTTGCTCGACTTGGTACTCTTGAGCAGCATAGATAGGTCTGCCAGCGACTGTTCAACAGCCTTGGCCTTTCTGGCCTTTGCTGCCTTCTTCTCTTTCTCTGCCTTGATCTCCTGTTTGGATTTCTTCGGCTTATGCGGCTTGACCACATCTGAAATGTTGACGTCCACGTCCTCAGGCGGCGAGTGCATTCCTGTGTCGGGCACAAGAGGCTTCAAAACTGGTTTGAATCCCTTGACCTTGAGCCAAGATTCTCTGCAGCTCATCAAAGTCTCCATGACTTCGTGCTCCCTCAGCTCGACCGGAGTCAAAGATTTCGCGGATTCATTACCATCCCTTGCCGGAGATGTGAGGATAGCAAAGTAGCTAGCCAGCGAGGCAATGTAACACCCCAGAATCCAAGACTTGACCACCTCGAGAGATTTGTGCGGTTTGCCTTCTGCTTCCTGTTGCAATGTTTCGAATGTTGGTCGTAGGTCCCTGAACTCATCCACCAGGTAGTCGAACTCGGGGTATCGGCTTTGAAGCAGCTTGTATCTGTCCGCTGGGCTCATATCCTCCGTCAGTTCGGCGTCATTCAGAACCTCAGTAACGATTTCCTCGTCCTCCATAGCCTGTTCCTTGGGAGCTAGCCACTCGCCCTCGTCAAAGACAAAGTCGGCCTCTTGCATCTTGGCGAGCTTTTTAGCCTGCAACCGGCGGGCCTCTGCTTCTTCTTCCTATGCCAACGTCAGTTTTGATCCAGAGACCGCTGGCCAGCGATGACCTACCAGTGCGTCGGCCTCGGTCTCAATCGCATCAGCATTGTAATATTCTTTCTTGGAGGATCCCCACCAGCCATCATCCCCCTCCTCTTCATCACCAGCTTGCTCATCCTCCTCATCAGATAGGACCGCCACTTTCCCGCCCCCTTTCCTCGCTGGAGGTGACGCAGTCCTCCCGTCGTCCTCATCGGAGTCGTCTTCTTGGAAGACCTCTTCGTCCGAGGCCTCTAGAAACTCCTCCTCCCTCTCGTGCCTCTTGATGCGCTTGGATTCGCGACCGCCATCATCCGAATCGAAATTGATGCGATCCTTGTTGGCATAGTACTCGTCCTCGGAATTTGCGACATCCTCGAAGGTGCGCACACTGAGTCGTGCATCCTTGGGGTCGACCTCTCGAGAGCCGGTCGGTTCAGATTTTCTCGGCGCCTTTCTTTTCTTGGCCATTGTAATGGTTGGATGGGTGGGTTGACCTTTTATTGGGAAAGGAACGGCGCGCTGGTGCCCGCTGTTGCTTTGAGAGGGATATTCTTTTTTTAAGGTCTGGTACCCCAATGCTTATCGATAAGAACAATCCGCCGAAGTTGGTGGGCTCGTCTCGAAGGCTTATCGGCGACCCCTGTAACTTTTTTCATCACTGTCGATTGACGCGGGCAAGCGCGGTCTTGGGCGAATTTGGTCGCTGTTCTACCATGGCGCAACTGTGGCTTCCCAGAGGTTTGGGGAGACCACTTCGAAGGCCAACTCACCTTGATTGGTCGAGCCATTGGTGTAGTTGGAGGAGGAGGACGTTTGTTTCGGTTGGCCCGGATTCAAAGTGAGCATTTGCGATTTTAGGGCAATGCGACGCTAACACTGAGCGTCTTGCAGGCCATTCGATGTTGTTGTCGTCGGCGGAGGCCATGCCGGGTCCGAAGCATGCGCCGCAGCCGCTCGCGCGGGCGCGCGAACCGCTCTAGTCACGCCCAGTGTCGACAACCTCGGCGTCTGTTCGTGCAACCCAAGCTTCGGCGGTATTGGAAAGGGGACAATACTACGCGAAATCGACGCGCTCGATGGTCTGGCTGGGCGCATCATCGACAAGGCGGGTGTGCAGTTCAAGGTGTTGAATCGCCGCAAGGGCCCTGCTGTCTGGGGACCACGCGCGCAGATCGACCGTGCCCTTTACAAGAAGTATATGCGCCAGGAGCTTGAGTCGTATCCCAATCTCTCGGTGGTCCTTGGAAGTGTAGCCGATATCGTCGTGTCTGATAATGACGATTTGACAAGCGGGGCGAGGAGCAAGATCACAGGTGTCCGTCTCGAATCGGGCGAGGTGCTCCCCACAAACCAGGTCATCATTACCACTGGTACCTTCCTCGGAGGCGAGATCCACATTGGCATGGAATGCCGTCCCGCAGGACGCATGGGAGAGAAAGCAACAGTCGGCTTGAGCAAATCACTCAAGGAGGCTGGCTTCCAGCTGGGAAGGCTAAAGACGGGCACGCCTCCACGATTGGCCAAGGGCAGCATCAAGTTTGATATCCTCGAGAAGCAATATGGGGATGATCCACCGATGCCCTTCAGCTATCTCAACGACAGTGTTGCCGTCAAGGACCAACTCCTCTGCTATGCCACTTACACGAATGAGGCAACGCACAACGTAGTGCGTGCCAACCTCGACAAGACCATCCACATCCGTGAGACGGTCAAGGGACCCCGGTACTGCCCGTCTCTTGAATCCAAAGTGATCCGATTTGGCCACAAGGAGCGTCATATTGTATGGCTAGAGCCTGAGGGTTTCGATAATGACATCATCTACCCCAACGGATTGAGCGTCACAGTACCCGCCGATGCACAGCTTGAGCTTCTTCGAACGATTCGCGGGCTTGAGGACGTGGTGATGCTGCAGCCTGGTTATGGCGTTGAGTATGACTACGTGGATCCGAGAAGCTTGAAGCGCTCGCTAGAGACCAAAGCAATTCGCGGTCTCTGGCTCGCCGGCCAGATCAACGGTACGACGGGTTACGAAGAGGCCGCTGGCCAGGGAGTTATCGCCGGTATCAACGCAGGTCGTGCGGCGCGGGGGCTCGAACCAATGGCTCTCAACCGTGGCGATGCCTACATCGGCATCATGATCGACGATCTTGTCACCAAAGGTGTTTCAGAGCCTTACCGCATGTTCACATCGCGCAGCGAGTTCCGGCTTTCTGCCCGTGCTGATAACGCGGATTTGCGGCTTACTGAATTGGGCCGCGGCGCTGGGGTTGTTGGTGATGTTCGGTGGGCGCGCTTTGATGCCGACCGCAGCGCGATCCAAGAACTTAGGCAAATTCTCCGTCGCAAGGTCCTAAGTCCTCAGGCCTGGCACCGCGCCGGCTTCGGCGTCAAGCAAGACACGCGCATGCGTGATGGCGTCGACATTCTGCGACTATCGGGAGTTACGGTTGACTCGCTCGCAGAGGTTGTCCCTGAAGTTATGCAATTCTCTCCACGCATACGAGAGCGTGTCCATATCGAGTCGACATATGCCCCGTTTATCGAGATGCAATCATCGGAACGTGAGAACATGGCCCGTGACGAAGACCTACGCCTACCACCCAACCTCAATTTCGATGCCGTCGTGGGCCTCTCCATTGTTGAGAAGAATGTACTCCGAGAAACGAAACCCGAGAGCTTAGGGCAAGCCCGCCGGCTCGAGGGAATGACGCCTTCAGGACTTGTGCGGTTACTTCACTATGTCAAGTGGAACCATAAGATGCCCGCCACAGCAGTGGGTGTACCCATCATGCCCGGATTTGTCTCTGCCCCTGCCTCTACCTCTACTCCTGCTACTACTTCAGTGGGAAAAGCGGCTCCTCTTGATGTGTCAAAGCAACATGAGAATATCTACACGCTACCGAACTTATTGACGGCATCGCGGCTTGTGGCGGCGCCTTTTATCGGGTATTGCATCCTACACGACCACCATACATGGGCGCTCGGGCTGTTTGCCTACGCAGGTATTACGGATCTGCTTGATGGCTGGATCGCGCGACGTTGGAACCTCGGGACAGTGGTTGGCACAGTTATTGATCCGATGGCTGACAAGACGCTCATGACCACTCTTACTGTGACTCTCGCAGCCAAGGGCCTTCTCCCAGGTGGTTCCCCCCCCGACCGGCGTACCCGTTTCCCCTCTTCCCTTGCCGTTTTCAGAAAAATTCGATGCTAACCCGCAAAGTACAGTTTGGCTTGCTGTAATTATACTCGGACGCGATGTGGCGCTCGCCATCTCAGCCATCTATTACCGCTGGATCTCGCTACCGCCGCCTAAGACTTTTAGGCGGTACTGGGACTTCTCCCTGCCTTCGGCCGAGGTTCGCCCGACTCTTATCAGCAAGTACAATACGGCCTTGCAGCTCGGGCTTGTGGGCCTGACGACAGTGGCGCCCGTGATTCCTGCTGTCGACCTTTCAACTCCATTGGGGTTCATGCAGTGTGTTTCTCGCGTACCTGAATCTCGAAACTGTTGCTAACCTTGTTCAGTTATGTGGTAGCCGCGACGACCATCTGGAGTGGCGCCAGCTATGTATTCAGCAAGGACGCCGTCAAGATTTTGTCGCAGCCGAAAGCGCGTTCAAAACCCAAGCAGGCCGGTGACGTCAAAAAAGACCAATGAAGTAATCCCTGTGGCCTTGGTCACGACGAGGTGTTAGGAGCGACGTAGATGTACTATTGTATTGTAACTGTATCATATTCTGTACAAATACAACCGCCTGGGATGACCTCTGAGGGCTGGCTTCTTCGGCGTGCGGGTTGGAACACATGGAAATAGACCAGGTAAAACAGAGTGTTTTCTGAGAGCCATATCCATTTTTCTGCATCCCACAAATATTTTAGATATATCCTAGAATTCCGTTACAAAGCAGTATATTTTGAGGAAATGATGTGCTGTGGAGGGCGGATTGTAGGCACCCAAACATGCTATGTTCGCCCCACCATTGATTGGTAGGTCGAACGCGACCAACTTCCCGTCAACAACAGAGCCGCATATCGTGGTTTCTTCGTCAAAATTGTTTCTCAGAACCCTGGCTCAAGACGGATCCGCAATTCTTTTCCTGCTGAGCCGAAAACGTGAGATTGACTGCCAAAAACCCTTGGCACCATGAGAGATCGAATCATGACGCGAAGCGCCTCGACACGAGTGGAAATTGGTAACTATCAATACTCCTTGTATTTTTTTGGCGATAAAGAGGCAGAGGAACATGATTAACATTCTCAAACCCTTATAACAGCGCCATCCCTCCACCTCCCGCCTGAAATCTGGTTAGAGGTGATGGGTACACTTGCACTCGAAGATGACTTTGGCAGCCTGTACAACGCCGCGTTGGCCAACAGGGTATACTTGCTTCCATCGCGGCCTCCAAGAGTCTATTAAGTTGACCGCCAAAAACATGCCAGACCTTCGCCCACCTCGCCCTTCCACAACTCTACACCATTCACCAAAACCTCAAATTCAACAGCGGCAACGCGATCAGCTACGCAAAACGCCAAGCCACTCTCTGGCGATCTCTGATATTGTCTTCTTCTGTGGATGGACCACCAACCCGCTTCCCCTACTGCTTATGGATTACGGCGCTACCGCTAGGTAACCTAACGAACCTACTCGAGGATCTGCTCGACTTCCCGAACGGGGCGCGTAACGCGTTGCAGCGACTGTTATCTGGGCCGGGGCTGGATTTTTTGCAAATACGTAAGGGAAGAGCAGCGGATCCGCAGGGGGCGGTCTTAGATGCTGCGGGAAGGATTGTGGAGAGAATTAGAAAGGTTGCGGAGGAGGAAGGAGTGCCGGCGGGGTTGATGAGCTTGGAGGGGCCGTGTTTGCCGACCAGTATATTGAAGAATTGGGTGGGTGGATTCAAGAGGCTTGAGTCGTTAGCCATGCATGATGGGTCGGCGTTAGATGGGGAGGTCGGGAGGCTGATAAGGTATGTCTTGTGTGTTCTTCGCCGACCTGTTGGCGGACTGACAGGGTCGCAGGGAAAATTGCCCTGAGTTCAAGGAGGTGACATGCTACTTTTGTTGCGGCGCTGAGGTGGACGCGGGTTTGGCCTCGTTTATTGTGAATTTAGGTGAGCTCTTATGCATTTCTGATATGAGAAACTGAGTGTGTTCAAGCTCAGCGAACTAATACCGCAGCCAGGCCCAAACCAGCTCGAGTCCCTCACTATCAACAGTCGCAACGACCTTGGCCGTGATACCTTTCGGGCCTTAGCCACGCATGCAAACTCTTTGAAACGCCTCGACCTCCAAGACCTCCAACCTTCTGCCCTTAACTCCCTCCATCTCATCGGCCCTTGCCCCCACCTCTGGTTCCTTACCCTTGAAGCCGAGCCCAGCGCTCAACACACCCGCTGGACACGCTTCTCAGATACTGCCGTCTGGGTGAACTCATGCCCTTCTCTGACCGACCTCAAACTCCGCGTGGCCGACAACGCCGACATTTTTGTCGCCGCCGCCTCGCCCACCACCTCCCTCCTCTCCCTCAAACTCTGGCTCGATGACGACCCCGAAGATCCCGAGTTTTGGACGAACCTCGCTCAACAAACCACGCTGCGCATCCTCGAAATCCGCTTCAACCGCGATGATGACGATGAGGAATTCGTTGCCTTGGCACGACACGCTCTCATGGTCGAGGCTCTCTCGAGCCTCTCCAACCTGCGCCACCTCATCCTCGACGAGCCAATGACGGAGGAAGATTTTTCCGTGGCAAAGTGCGACGATCTAGAGATCGTCTATCTTCACGCCGTGTGGATGGATGATTCGTACCTCCACACCATTGCGTCGCTATCCCAGCTCAAGCGACTGGTTTTTTCGTCACCCACGACATTTACCTATAACCAGCTGGTGAAGTTTGTGGTGCTGCTGAGGGAACAGCCCGGCGCGGATCATAAGGGGTTCTATTTGGGGCTGGATCAGTAGGTCCACCTTCTATCTTTTCTTCCTCTTCATCTTCCTGTAACTCTCTCCACTTTACTTTTTTTCTCTTCTCGTTTGAATTCTGATGTTTGATGTAAGACTGACATGTTGTGCTGCAGTCAAATGTGGGAGCACCAACTCTCAGGCAAAGAGATTGCTGACCTACGCCGGATTTTATGGGATGCATTTGAGGGGTCGTTTGATGTGATAGTGCAGGGTGATCCCGATGAACTCCATGAGTCGGATTTTTCAGACTAGTTCTAATGAGGCCATCGCAAACGCAACACATGCTTCGAGAGCATTGTCGGCAAGGAATACCTATGGTAAGATGATAACGGGACAATGGATGATAAGATTACCTTACATATAATAGGTGCCTAGGGAGTTCATTCTTCAGGAACCGTGATACTCAATTACATAATGCTGCAAACTCCAATATTACCCTCAACGCCATTCATATCTCCGCAAAGCGGTAGTGAACCCCAGAGCAGCTCCCGAGCAGAATTATGCCCAGCCAGTACCAATTCATCCTTACAATCGCATCCGCTCGGCAGGGTGTCCATTCATAGTCAGCCGTTCGGCTAAGATAGGCGGCTTGTTTCCCTTCATCTTATCCTGGAGCTCCCTGGTGATCTCATCCACGTCGACCTCAAGGTACTCGCTAAGAAACCTGCCGACGTCGGTATTCTCCACATTCCCGCGGATACTCTGCGCTGCAGCACCGCCCGAGCTGTACACATTCACGTCCACGGCACTGTGGCCGTGGGTGCTCCAGCCAACACGGGCGCGCAAGCTGACCATGCGAGCAAAAGCGTGTATAGCATCCACAGGGTTCGAGGCGAGGGCGTTGATCTCAACCTCGAGAGCATCATGGATGCCAAGCCGGCCGACAACAAGGTCTGTGTTGATCCACCGGCGAAGATCATCTGCGTCCTGTTCGGGGTTCCGGGTGATGTGGTCGCGCAAGAGGTAGGCGAGGTGCTCGGACGAGGCGTTAGCTTTGGCGAGAACAGAGGGGTGCCAGTTGTAGACGGGCAGCTCGCCGGGAGTCTCTGTACAGGGGTTAGAAGCATAATCGGAATGGTGGACAGAAACTTACGGAGAGCCAGCGCTAGACCACCAGTCTCATGATCACTGGTGGCAACCAAGACACCCTCCTTATCCGACGCATTAAGAAATTCTAAAACCAACTTGAACGTCTTGTCATACTCGAGAACTTCTCTGACTTGTGCAGCTGGGTCATTGATATGGCCAGCATGGTCGATCCGGCTGCCTTCGATCATCAAGAAAAAGCCCTTATCGCTGTCCTTGGTGGCCTCCTCAAGGGCGGTGAGGGCGGTCAGGGCCATCTCACTCAGGCTCGGAAAGACATTCGCCATGTGCCTGCGGTCAATCTCAAAGGGCACGTCAGTAGCAGCGAAAAGCCCCAAGAGCGGAAGAGACACGTTTTTGCCACGCTTCAGGGAATCGAATCCAGCACGGTCATCAATATAGGTGTAGCCATGCTTCTCCCTCGCAATGGTAGTCACATCGACATTATCCGCGCGGCAGCTTTCCAGAGTCGTGTTGGGCACAAAATGGCACCTCCCGCCACCGAGCATCAGATCCACGGTCCGGCCCAGAACGCCCTCCCCGACCTCTTGAAGGGCAATCTCATCACCCTGCGAGCGGTAGTAGACATGCGAAGCAAAGCATGCTGGCGTCGCGTCGGTAATGTCGGTTGTGACAACCAGACCTGTAGCATAGCCAGCACGCTTGGCCGCCTCCAGGACAGTGCCGCAGGGTTGGAAGTCGGGCAGCATGGAGATGGCCGTGTTGTAACTCTTGTGGCCGCACGAAAAAGCCGTGGCACCAGCGGCCGAGTCCGTCACAAAGCTGTTGCTCGACCGCGTGCGTGACGTGCCCCAAAAGTGGTCGTCCAGCACCAGGGTATCCCTCATGTCGAGCCCTTCAACTACCTGGCGAAAAGAGCGTGTTAGCGACAGCGAGGCAGGGCCCATTCCGTCCGAGACCATGAATATGAGGTTCCGCTTTCCCGATGGGGGGTTCGTAGGGGTAGTCGAGGGAGCCGATGGCGGAGGGGCTGGGAGGGTCGCATTCTGGTGCTGGAGGACGACAGCGAGAACAATGACGGCGGCTGTGGCGAGGAGGGCCCATATGAACAGTGCGATCTCGCGGATACGTGAAGATAAGGCAGGGGGGCTGGGCTGGCCGTGCAGAGCGGCATACTCTTCCTCGGCGGCGCGATCGGACTGCTCCGAGTTTCGCCGCGGGGAGCCGGCCAGAAGCGGCGTTCGTTCGGAGTGCTGTTTCGACTCCTGTAAGACAGTGTCGCCTTTCCATCAAGTACAAATGCAACTCACCATTTTGTCGGTGTATCGCCCTCCGGGGGACGTGGTCACGAATAAAATAGAGTTCCCGTTGCCTGAAAGTCAGGTAAAAGATGGGATGGGACGAAACGCCGAAGGACTGGTCGTCAGTGACCGGCGTGAGCGACGCTCGGTTTAAAGTCGCGGTGCCCAGCCAACCAGCGTACGCGCCTTATCGCTGTTGGGCCAATCGATAGGGCTACAGCTCACCAGCAAAATGGGCAAGGCTGCCAGCCTCGGCAGACAGAATTCTTCCTCACCACTCCGGCCCAGACGGATTCCGGACAACAAAAAAACACAATGGAGCCGCACAACTTCCAGGCCAAGCGCACCTCCCTTTTGGCCGCCGCAACCGCATTTTGCAACTGTTTTGCAAACAAAAAAGACACGTCTGAGATCTTAACCGCGCATTTCTCGTCAGCCCACAATGATGACATCATCGTCCTCGAGCACGGGTTGCCCCAATTGGCACCCTTTCTGGGACGCCCATTTCGCGGGCTGGACGGCGCTCGCATGTACTTTGGGATAATCTCCAACTGTCTAAGCTATGACGGCATGCATTTTTCCAACTACGTGGTTGATCCTGTCACGAGTCAGGTCTCGGTGCGTGGCGAGGCGCAGTTTAGATGGATAGACACGGGCCAAAGCTGGGACGAAGTCTTCACTTACGTTCTTGCATTTGATGAAGAAACGAAAGTACTAAAGTACGAGATCTGGGCTGACTCAGGTGCGGCATATATGGCGCGAAAGGGGTTGTTGTGATGCTCAACAAGATTTTCTTCCTCTCACAACTTTCCCCTGCCTGAATACAAATGAACGCTCGAGCCTGAATCCCGAAATTCTTGAACCTAATCTAACGTTGGCTCTAGTAAGCGGTCGTAACAAAATGCAGAAAAAAAAACGCTCCCGGTTTAATCCCAGCCCTTCAAAAACCATAGACGTTCATACCTATAACAACCACTCACAAACAGAGACAAGATGAGACACCTGTTCTAAATAGCCCTGGCCACCCGTGTTACGACTCATTCTTCACCCCCGAGTATCGCAGATACAACCTGTCCTTGAAGTGCGAGTGTTTGATCCCGTTTGGCTTGCGGGCCTGGGCAAAGTGCTCAATGGCGTTCTTAGGTTTGAACCCACACCTCTCGACCAAGTAACACACGATAAGAAAACCGGTCCGGTTGAATCCGTAATGGCAATGAACACCAATCACGGTTTTCTCGCCCCCTGGAACATCCTTCTTGCCTTCCCGAATCTTGTCGACCAGATCGATGAACCCCTTGATTTCGACATCGTTGGGCGGCATCTTGGACACAGTTGGGAGCTTGTGGTAACTGATGCCACCCTCCTCAAGACCATGTGGATCGTATACAGGGTTGTCGTGGGAAATGTCAATGACGTCTTTGATGGTGTTGCCCCAGTTTGCGACAAATTGTCGCGGACAGTGGACCTCGTCGACTTCGCGCAGCGTCTTGATAGCCCGGAAGACGCCACCTATTGGGTCTGACACTGGTGGCACTGACATCCACTTCTCTAGATTCTTGACATCCCACTTGCCGTCACGACTGAGGTACTGCAGTTGCCAACCCTGAGAAAGTCGTCCCGTAACTCTCTCGACGAGGAAGTCGGAGATAAGCCCTGCAAGAATCGGAGCCGTCGCGGGCGCGTATGGCAGAGTGTGATTCGCTGGTTCGGGAAGCACAACCATCTTCACCGCCTTCTCCGGACGCAGAGGGAGGGGAGGAATTCGTGGGAGTTGCACACTGTCTTCGATCGGAGAGCCGGACGAGGCCGACGAGATTTGAAGCTGTTTAGACGTAACCGAGTCGGACCTGGAGTTGGCTTCGGCGTTATCAATGAGGTCGGCAATTTTCTTCACGTCGGCCGGGTCGCAGACATTGTCACTTTCTCCCCCTACCAAAAAGACGGGAATATCTAGATTCGACCATGTTTTGGCTGACGGCAACCCGCCGACAAGTGCCCCATTTCGCCGTTCCGGAAGGGAACCCCAGGCCATGCGCCGGAACACGGGTGTCCTGCTCTGCCAGTTGTACAGATTCTGCAGTCGCCTGGTCTCCACGTCTGCCTCTGGCCCCGCGAATCGTAAGACACTCGGGCTGTCAATACCACCTCGACGGTCCCAAGCTCGGTAGAGGTCGAAGAGAAAACCCGGGATGTAAATCAAAGCCCTGATGATTTTTTCCTGCCTTTCTGTAGGAGGCTCTGCCTTTGGGCATATGGCCACCATCCCAACGACATGCTTGCTGAGATTGGAAGGCTTCGATCTCGGGCGGGCAAGAAGCGCACAGAGAGATGCGCCCATGCTGTGGCCGATCAAGACGACGCCTTGGCCACGGTTGACATCGCGATGATCTTCTATCACGGTCTCCAGGAGTTCCACCAGTCCGTCTGTTGCGTAAGCACCCCATGACTTGACGGCAAACTCGGAGGCGCCACATCCAGGAAGATCAACAGCCAAGCAAGAGGCGACCTGGGTGAGGCTTGTGAGTAATGAGTTAAATTGGGCTACTGACCCCCCAAGTCCATGGACGAAGACCAAAAGGGGGATTGGAACAGGATCCGTGGGTAGACCATCGGCCTGTTGGTGGCGTCGGAAAAAGACCCTCAATCCCGGATAAGTAGTCCGCGATGTGGAATAAGTTTTAACCTCAGAGTGTCTCTGCAGCAGAGGTGGGTCTGTGGTTTTGGGGTCTGTACGCCAATCGTCAGCGTCGGACCCAATTCCAAACTATGGGTCGGGTTGCAGAGGCGGAAACTTTACCATATTGAGAGTCCATTCGCCGTCGGTGATAGTTGGCAGTGAGAAACCCCGTCCCGAACACAAACGACTGAATATTAAAAACTGATGTGCCCTGTGTGAGCTCACATGTGATTTCAATATGAAGTGAATTGCTCCGGAAAAGGTGCTTACAATGCGATGTGACTCGAAGACGGAATCGAAATATGTATTACAAGGGCAGGAGCGATTGGAGGTCGGTTTGTGCGTCGTGTCAAGCCAAGATTGGCCTCGCAGAACGATTACAGGGCGGGAATTGACAGTGTGAAGCCTCGCGCAGCGCAGGCAGTATATTTCAGCCCGATGAACAGCAGCAGGTGGTGGGTTGGCTAGTCAATTCGTTCACGACCAAAGGGTAATCGGATTCAGTCTGGATTATCAGGAACTTGGGACAGACCTTCCCAGCCGCCAACGTTGGTAAATATACACGATGAGAGAGGGAAAGATGACCCAGGACAAATGGCCCGATTGCGATTTCATCTCGCTGCTGGCCATGCCCTGTGCCATTCGGCTGAGGTCGGGGTGCTCACCGGGAAACTCCAGCGGATCGTCATGCTCAGGAATGTGGGGGAATTCCTGATGATGATTGGTCACTCAGACACCCCAAACTCTTTCGACGGGGCTTCGAGAAGTGAGAAGGTGTGTAATGTGGGTTTGCCCAAGACCCGTTGCCGACCTGGGTTGCTGTGTTGTCGAGTATTCTGGGCTTGTTACTTATATCGGTGTTTTTGTTTTCACTTTTCCAAACATGCTTGCCCTCAGGCTTCCATTGAAATGGACGCCGAGAACAAGGAAACTGTTCACGTGCATTTACGAACGACAGGCATGTTGCCCGCCCCGTTGGTGCCAAGGATCTCATTCGGCAGCGCTGGGCCGTGACGAGTGACCCACTGGCCCTACGTCCCGTCTCGCAACACGTCGGTTGAGCTGTCCCAAGCCCGCAGACCCAACACCGAGGGAAATGCAATGAGCGTGTCCTGACCATGGCAAGCAGCCGCTTGACTTTTTTATACCCGCATCTCTACCGGACCGGACGCTGGAGCGAACCAGCTACTTCACAAATACTTTGCGCCCGATCGTCCCGCAGTCGTCAATCTCCAGCGACGACGTCACCAACTCTCACTTCTTGCCGGTATGACAGACCCTTCACCACGCCTTCTGCGGGCAGACAGGCACCCTTCCCTAAGCGACACGGTAAGGCGGTAGAACCGTTTCCACTTCCAGCTCTGGAATCCTCGCAAACGAAGACGACCGAGCTGAGTCAAGCAACAAGTAATGGGAATCCAGGCGAAAGTGCGAATGGGAGTAGTAGCAGCGGCTCGGCAAGCACGCCGACACAGACGCAATCACAAACACAATCAACAGCTCCCGCGACCTCGGCCGGGATATCCAACCCCACCATCACAACAGAGCCTCCAACCCCACCACCTCCCAAGATCGAAGACCACGATGGCGACCAAGACCCAGGAAAGAAAGCCAAAGGCACCAGCGGCCCGATGGATGCGCTCCTTCATATGGAGCCGCCCCCATCCTCATCCAACGTCTCCTCTGTGACCCTCGGGCTCGACTCAACCAAGGACCCTTTCTCGCAATCTAAGCTGGGCTCACACCTCCACCCTCCCCCCTACGTACACCACTTTGATAGCTACTCCCTAGTCAAGCAACTATCCGCCGGCGGATTCACGCTCAACCAGGCCATAACCGCCATGAAAGCGGTACGCGGTCTCCTGGCATCCAACCTCGACATGGCCCAACATTCCCTCGTCTCCAAATCCGACGTCGAGAACGAAACCTATCTCTTCCGCGCAGCCTGCTCCGAGCTCAGCACCGAGGTGAGCAACAATCGGCGCGTTGCCGACGAGCAGCTGCGGCAGCAGCGCACGCTACTACAGCACGAGGTAGACATCTTGACACAGCACCTGAATCAGGAGCTGGTGACGCTGAACGACAGCGTGCGCGGCATGTTTAACGACCGTCGGATGGCGGTGCGGGAGGAGCAAAAGGCGGTGGACAGCCGGATCCAGCAGATCAACTATAAGATCAGTGTCATGCTCAACAGCGACGCAAAATCCGAAATTGAGGGGCTCCGGTGGGTGCTCATTCGCCGGTCCGTGCTGGGCATTGTGTTCATGGCGGTGCTGACGTTGGGGACGCTGCGCTACGGTACCCATGTCAACCATGAGAAGAAGAAGAAATTGGAGCAGGAGGTGAGGGAGCGCGAGCAGGAGGCTGAAGAGAATAGAAAGCCGAATGGGAATGGGAAGCTCGACACAACTGCTGTCCCAGAAGCAGCGCAGATACTCGCTTCTGCGTGAAAGGCTGTTTTCCCCATTGGGGGGGGGGGGGGGGGGGGTGGTTTAGGGAAGTCATTTCCACGATAGTGAAGGAACAACATAATGCTGCTCTGTGCGTAGTATCATTGCGTGCAAGCCAACATTAGGTAATGAATGTAAATTACGTTTGGCAGACAACCTTACGAAGCCATGTTTTACCGCCCACCCCCCACCTTTTGGAACACCACTTCCAGTTAAGGATTGAACTGCCTTCTGTACCTTACCCTCCAAAGTCCATCTTCAGGGCAATAGTCGGCTTATCCTCATCACGGTCGCTTTTCGGTGCCGCCCCGCTCTGCCTCCCCGACCGGATTACCTCCTCCATAAACGCCTTCTGCGCATCGTTCATGGCGCCTACCACCCCTCTAAACGCAATCTGGTCTGCTGATGCCAGCTCCAGTAGGTGCCTGCTTGTTTCCCTGTACACATCGCTAGCAGCTCCTTCACTTTCACTTTCACTAGCGGCCCGTGCTAGTAGGGCTGGTACTACCAGTGCCATGGCGATAGGCGTGTGGTCTTCAGACACTGCGGTCACATACTGGCAGAGGGTGTGGGAGACGAGGGCACGCGCGTTCTCGGGATCCTCGGGCTCTATGTTGGTAACGAAGGAGATCAGGCGCGGTAAGAGGGCGCGAGCAATGGTCTGGTCGGACACGGTGGCTGAGGATTGGGCACCAAGTAAAATGAGGGTGCGGATGCAGTTGGCGGCAATCTTGGCCGTCTAGTTGATGTCAGCAGGGGCTAAAGAAGAAAGCAAGAAAAAAAACACAAACCATTCGATCCGTCAGACAATCTACCACCTCCTCAAGAAACCTCGCCACAAGTGGCTCACCCGCGGACAAGCGGTTCTTCCCACCAGTTAAGAGGATGGTCATGGCCATCAAACAGTTCTTTACGCACGTCAACGATGTAGCGGCCTCGCGCTTCTGTGCGTTCAGATAGATGGATAAAAAACGCCGCAGGCAGCCGAGCAGCTGCACGTCCGTGGGCGAGTGGCTGTTGGCCGACGATGATGGTTTCCTCGAGCCCATCATCGTCATGATAAAGCGTTTAAACGTCGGTAGGGCCTGCGGCACAATCATCTCTTGGCACACCGGCGTGGCCAGGATCGTGGCAAAAATGTGGATAATACATGCGTGCAGATCTGTCTTGATGATGGCTGGAAATACCTCGGCGGCATCCACAAGCGCTTTTAATGCCGTCTTGACCAGTAGAATTGCCTCCTCCGTCATCTGATGACGTACAGGTTGTGGACTGTCGCTCAGGTTGGGGAGCAGGCCCGAAAGCACTAACACAATGATGCGTGTGAGCTCAAACAGCTGCTCAATATCCTCTGACAGCTCACCGCCCTCAGCTTCTTCCCCCTTGTGCGCTGCGGGATGAGCAACGCAGAGGGCCCTCGCAATCTCGACAATAACTCCTTGGACGTCCAGGCCCTCAGTCAAGACGAGACGGTCGAGTAGATCCATCGTCTCGGAGAAGATGGCTTCCCGATAGATAGCGTGGCCAGATACGCTAGGATGCAGAATCTTTTTCAGCGCCTTTAAAATCTCAAGGGTTTGTTCCTGCGTTGCCAGCGACTCGCTCTGGCCAGGTTTTGTGGCGAGCGCCTCAAACGCGATTCCAAAGAGCACAAAGAAGAAGGCTACCGGCTCGTCTCGATAGTTGATGCCAGACCCTTTGGTTCGACCATTAGTGCTTTTTGGCGCCGACAGCTCCTTTCCATCCAGCGCATCGAAAACGAAATCACTATCTTGCTCAATGAGACTGGCGATGGCATCAACCAACTTGAGCCACGAGTCTTGGTAGAACTTGAGCAGCGTCTCCCGGTTGAGCGCTGCGTAGACGGTGTCCAAATTGCCAGACAGAGACGGTGGCCCCAATGTCATTGAAATATCAGGCTCGAATCGCAATCGAGCGAATTCCCGCAGAGACTCCAGCCACAAGGGCGTCAACGTGCCGATATGTGGCTTCAGAACATCCAAAAGATACTTCTGTTCCGAGCTCGCCACTTGAAGTTCAGCCCAGGCTGCAAAGACAGACATCTTGACCATGACTTGCGCATTAGAGCTGAGCCCCTTCAAATCACCAATCCCCGCGTTCTCATCCTCTCCTGCGAAGTTCTCCAGGGCGTTCACGAGCGTCTTCAGGATTCTGCCCATCCTGTCCACGTCGGTAACGATACCAGTCGAGACAAAGCTTGCACAGACATCAACCGCTTCAGAAGCGAGCTCCGGAGATGAATCGGCCGCGAAAGCAGGTGTGAGGGCTGAGCTGATTTGCGCCTGGTACTGTTCCAGCAACATGGCTTCGTCAAAGTCCGGATCTGGGGTTTTGCCAAACATCTTCAGCACGGCGCCGATGATCTTCAATCCCCAGATCCGTTGCTCAAGCACACCAGAAGTAGACGCCGAGAAAGCCATGCGAACAACGTCGGCTATCTTGTTCTGGATAGCCAACTGCGCTACCGACTCGCCGTTGGTAGCAATGTCCTTGGCAATGAGTATAAAAATGTCATGCAGGCAATCCATGGCGAAGGTAGTGACCTGCCACCTGAGCGGCTCAACATCAGAGCCGCTCGGTGTCTCCTTATCGTCCTTTGCACCACCTGAAGCAGCGGCGAATCCAGCAACCTCTTCGTCTTGGAGATCAATGCCGCCGCTGGTTTTTTTGGAAGCGACTAAGACCTTCGTAGATTCCTTTGGTCTGTTCATTTTGAGTACGTGCTGAAATCGCCGAAGCCATGCTTCTGTATCTGTGAGGCACGTCTGCCGCATCCAGTTGCGGATGATATTTCGCATTCCTTCATGGTCAGGAGCCGAGTCGAGTACCAGCCATAGCTGGTCCTCAAATCCCTTGTTTGCAGCCTGAATAACATCATATGGATTTCTCTTCATGAGGTTATACAGACCATCCACCGCGACATCGCGTAGAACTGGGTCGTCCGAGCCAAGATAGCGCTGAAGGAGTTTGACGTAATCTTCAAAATTCATGTAGCCAGGCGCATAAAGCGTGAGGTGTTCCAGGCACGTGAGACTGGCCTGCTGCACTTGCAGGTTCTCCTCTTGTTGAAAATACCCAACGAGGGTCAGAATCAGCTCTCGAGACTTGACTGAATCCTGGAGATCTGGGCCAAGAACGTTGATGAGAGAGTCGACGCATCGAGCAATAGCCGCGGGTGAGGAGAGCTCAACCTCAAGGTTCATAGGCATCGTAGAGGCCACTTCGGAGTGGTGAGTTTCCAAAACATAGAGCTTAGCCAACATACCTAATGTACTAGATACGAAACTTGCAAAGCTGAGCCCTGAAGCGTCCGAGACACGCGTGACAGCCTCCAAAGCCCAGTAGTGGACCGTCGGGTGTGTGTCATTGCATAAAGACATTAAGATATTAAGAATGGTTTTCAAATGGTAGCCGGCCGCCATGCTTCCGATCTTGGTCTGGATGCAACCGAGAGCCATTGCGCAACCCGCTCTCGCGCTAGGCTCGCGGTTGACGACAATGGTATCAACCAGGTACTTGATCTCCTGATTCGTAAAGGCGTTGCCACAGGTGCTACAGAGCCGAGCAATCGCCTCGTAGCCAATGCCGCGGACGTACTGATCGGAATCGAGGACAAAGTCTCTGAGCAGCTCCTGGATGAGCTTTTCCACAGCAATGTTAGTGATATCACCGGATGGTGACTTGGTCTCTTTGACCGCCACCCGAAGAGTGGATAGTAGAGCAGTAGCAACGTTCACTTTGATGGCGGCCTTGCGACCAGGGTCCCGCTGCGAAGACCCCGCTGCAGTAAAAGTCGTAACTTGTTCCAGGACGCTTTCCTGGACCTTGGAGGGAGTTAGGGGAAAGACGAAGGCAAACAACTGGATCGCCATGTTCACAGCCTCGGTTGCAGGTGGATCGGGATACCTCTGGTGATCCTGGCCCCCAATATAGAGCATAGAGGCATCATGCTCCAAGGTGCCGCAAACAGGTGACAGCAGTAGTCTTCCAATGACTTCCTCAGGTCCATCACGATCCAATACGGCGCTGTCTATTGATGACTCTTGTTGACCTGGCAGCGGCCTGACATTGAATCCTCTCACAAGGCCAGTGACGCCGAAACCAGTATTGTCTCCGACGTCCCAGATCGTCTCGAATGTGCCTGCCGTGTTGGCGATCGACGCGCTTAAGGAACTTGGGGTATAATTGTCCGGATCTGCGAAAAGCGAGATAGCAAGTGTGAGGAGATTGGATTGGAGCAGAGCTTCAGCGCCATCAGCGGGGCTGATATTAACAAGCTTCGTGTAGCACTGTAGCACTCTGCGCTGAACCATGACCTCGAGATCATGAAGCTGCAGGGCCGGCGTAAGCCGTTCGGCTACATCGTCGGCTGTTTTCTTGGGAGGGAGCGTCTTGAGAAACGCTGTTGTGTTCTGCAACATAGTAGCGATGCGTTTGGAGACGTCGACCGTCAGTAGGCGGCTGTTGAACTGGAGAAAGGCTAAAATTGAGCCAAGCGCGCATTCCCGGACGTGGCAGAGGAACGAGGCATTGAGATAATTCCGGCTCACAGAGCTGTCTTTGGCCAGCACCTTTGGCAGGGCGTTTTTCCATAGGAGAAGGAGTTGCGATAAGTGTATCTTGACAAAATTGGGCCCAAGCGACATAAGCCCGCCAATCAATGTCCACGCGACTTGGATCTGGGTGCTCGCCACCCGCAGTTCCGAGCTCCCACTTGACTTAAGCAAATTGGTAGCCATGCTCAGCACACGGTTGTTGATGTCCACCGAGCCGTAGAGCGGCCGCATGGGGCTGACGCTGAGACCGGCAGCAAGGCCATGTGCAAACCCGATACAGCGGCGAGGCGAGTTTCGCCCCGAACCTAGGAGAGACAGCTCCCTCGCCAGACTGTTCATGCACACCGAAAGACAGTGCAGGAGCTGTTGGGGACAGGCCGATACAAAGGTCTTGATGCAGGCGGCCGCGTGAACCTGGACGGTGTAACTGGAATGCTGGAGGACCCCAAGCAGGCCATCTCGGCACGATTCGGCAACGTTGTTCGCAGCCGAGCCCAACCTGCTGATAAGTGATGCGAGAGCGCCCATCGCGACGATCAAGGTCTGCTTGCCAGGCTCCGGCCGCTCCTTGAGAGCTTGAGGATAGTTTTTGAGAATTTCGTTGATGAGTGCCTTGGCAGCAGCGGCTTGCCCTGACTCTCCCAGGATATTCTTGCCCACAACATCCTGGACAATTGTTTCGACCATTCGGCGTGAGATCAGCATGCGATATCGATTGTTTGCGATGCTCGCGTTGCCGAGCAAATCGACGGTGAGGTTCTCGACAATGCGAAGATAGTTGATTTCAATTGTCTTCTCGCCCAGTTTCTGTAGCATGAGGCCATAGCAATGCGCAATGGCTGCCCTGGCCCTGTTGGAAGTCGAGATGCGCACATATTGCGATGTCAGTGTTTTCATGACATCAACCAGCGATAAGGCAAGAACATGCGATTTTCTTCCTGCGGGCACAGGACTCTCGGAGCGCGGGGGTAGCTCTTCGTCGTCTTGAAGTGCCCCAAGGACCATAGACTGCCGCTTCGCTGCCTTGGACTTGGACCTCTTGAGTAGGTTGAGGGGCGCCTCACCCATAGCGGTCTCGGAATAGCCCCTGACTAGAGCTTCAGCGAAGCATTCGGCAGCGGCAACGCGAATGTGGGACGAAGCCGACTCAAATGTCTTGAACATGGACGACCGAAGACCATCAAAGTCGTTAGAGTTTTGGAAGTAGGGGGTACTCTGCAAAAGCCAGCGCAAGCAACGGCACGCAGAAATGACGGCGAGCGAGCCCTTGTCACTGGTGGCATAGCTCCTCCCCTGTTTCCAGATGTCCCTGGCGATGCTCTCATCCATGCTGCCGCCCACCATCTTCGCAACTTTTCCTAACGATATGAAAACGGCCGCACGGAGACTTGCGCTGCTTGAAGACGACCTCAGCAGCTTCAGGAGCGTCGTACACACAAGCTGGTGCAGACCGATGGCACTATCACCCGCCGAGCCGTATACATCCCCCAGACAAGCCACCGCGGCATGTCTTGTGCGGGCTTCTGCATCCGTCTTTGATTTCCCGCTCGCGAGTATGGCCACAAGTTCGTTTATAGTCTCGAATAGGAGCTTCCGATCTCCCTTTCCAAATATGTGGGCGAGACATCGACCGAGCGTGTTGCGCACAATTCGGTTCGGCGAGGGAGCTGCGAGGTTGATGATCTTGAAGATCTCTTTCTTGAGGTAGAACTGCTGCGCAGTGCAGTCGTCGGCGGTGAGGGCCAAAACATGTTTGCTCAGCGTCGAAACGAAGTTGAGGAGAAACAGCTCTTGTTGCTCAGCAGGGAGTGCCTGCAGTTTTGGGACATCGAGCTCTGGATTGGACGTGGCACTCGTGCTCGTTCTCACAGGAGGAGTGGCCTGCGCATGGTCGCCGTTCGCGTCCGAAGGCTCCTCAAAGGTTGGCGTTGATGACATGAAGTGGTACTTGGGCGTCTGGCCGCGATTCCTCGAGTTTGTTGCTGACCGCTGTAAACCAAGACAAGACGCCAGACGGCTAAACCAACCTGTGGATCTGCGGTCCTCCCCGACCGGGGTGGTTGTCCAGTTCAGCTCTGGAAAGATTGCTCAACCTCTACTGCCAAGCCTTGGCGTGCTCAAACTTTATCGTTTTTTTCACCACAAAGTAAAGTATTCTAGGGAGATTTTATTACCAGTGAGCTAAGGGCATTATTCCTGTTAATAATCTCAAACATTCCACTTCAACATCGGATTTTTCGTTACCGAACATGGGGGTTCGGGGTTTGCACATTGGGTCCCTTCCTGAAGACAGGAACTAACAATCTTTCAGGGGTTGTGCATCAGGCGGACACTGCCGCGAGGGACTGGTGTGGGGGGCCTTGAAGATCTGTCGCCGTCCACTTCGAATTTTCGAGATCTGTTCTGCGCCGCAACCACGATCAGACTTTCAATATGGCCACGTTCGCCCGTGGCATCGGTTCACTATTTCGCCCGCAGCTTAACCCTAACATCTGTGTCCAGTGTTGTCGCCGCTTTCGCTTAGCTACACCTCTCCGAAGCGGTCACAATAAATGGTCCAAGATCAAGCATGACAAAGCTGCCAATGATGCAAAGAAAACTCTGACCCGAACTCAGCATTCCAATGCCCTCACTCTTTACTCCAAGCGTGCGTTGCCGACTCCTCGTCTTACCAGTTAAACTTTGTGACGCTCACGCCGTGAAGTCTACGGCTCGAACCCTACCCAAAATCCTCAATTGGCAGCCGCCATAGTCGCAGCGAAGCGGGCGGGCGTTCCCAAAGATAAAATTGAAAAGGCCATTGCCAGAGGCCAAGGACGGTCATCAGAAGGCGCGGCTCTCGAGAGTATGACAGTCGAAGCAATGAGGCCCCCGTCGATCGCATTGGTCATCGACATCGAAACCGATAATAAGCTGCGCGTGCTCCAAGACTTGAAGATGATCTTAAAGCAGGGGAAAACATTGCAGAGCGCGTCCAAATTCTTCTTCACGCGAGTAGGGCGCGTAGTGTTTGAGAAGATCGGGGGAAGCATAGACCTGGATACCATCATGGATGACGCCATCGAGGCCGGCGCTGAAGATCTCGAGACCATGGACAATGGCAAAGTTGTGATCTGGACACAGCCTACGGCAACTATCCAGATGTGTCACACCATCGGGGACAAGTACGGCCTTAAAGTCCTAAACTCGGGCATTGTCTGGTTGGCCAACAAAGACACAGAGGTAAAGGTAGACTCGGAATCTTGGCTGCCAGACTTTATCGACATGCTGGAGGCGCTCCGAGAATACCCCGACGTCCAGGCCGTATATGCGAACATTTCGAGGGGCGCCATGTCTGACGAAGAGTGGATAAGAATAGCAGAGAGCTTAGACACCTAGATACCCAGCCAATCTTTTCCAATTGTCCATGAATGTATAACAAAGCATCCTACCCACAGTGACCGTCGCCTCCCTTCCGTAATGCGATCATTTGTTACCATTCCCAGAGTCCAGCCGGGCCGAAAGACCAGCTCGTCAAATAATGGCAAGTGGCGGTTCTATATTGCATGGAACCCTTACAGCTATATCAAATTCATGACTATTCGTAGCTGTCTTGTTGGTTCCGGTGTTGCAGTTGCTACTCTGATTCCTTCGCCTCGGCAGCCAACCGTCGGTCCCGCAAGTAAAGGCGCCTGGCGCGCAACCTCTCGAGCTCAGCACTAATCTCCTCTCTCTCAAGGGGCACCTTGTTCGCATTCTCAGGTTTAGGCCAGAAATCGGGAACGGTAAATCGGCTGTCAAGATTGGTGCCGAAGTAGTACATGATCCCAATGGGAAACATGACGTACATGCCAAACTAGGGCGATTCTGTCAGATCCATTGACAGCTTAAACATGAGCGACAGTGCAGGATAGCTAACCTTAAAAACTTCGAGATTGAGCCCACCCATGATTTCGAGCTGTGTTTTGGTTGATCCTCTGACACTACACCTGGCGTGCGACTTCTCGGAAAGGAAGCTGGAGGTCTTGCGATTTTAGACCTCTCGAATTTATAGTGGGGCACAAATAGCCATGCCCCATCTCCCCATGCCAAGACAGCGATCCGCCAAATCACATGCACCCGCGTCACACGAAGCAACCCAGCTCGACACGCGGTTGCCGCGATTGCGTCTTCGGGAGTAGCCAGCCGCTCTCTTGCATAGTTGATCCGCGTCCGGTTCAGCAACATGGCAAGCAACTTGACCGCCGGTTACAATGGCGACAATGACGAAGAGGAAGCTCTGCGCAAAGCAATTGCTCTTTCGCTCGGCCAAGACCCCGGTTCTCGCCATGAAGCAATTGACCTAACGGCGAATGACAGCAGCGACGGCGAGGAAAGCGAGATAGTTGAAAGGATCAAGAAGCATCCTCGCAAGTCTCCGACTCCAATTGTAGTTCCAAGCCCATCTCCACAACCATCGGTCCCGGAACCACCCAAAGCGACCCCTTCCAGCTTCTCTACTCTAAGATTAGACCGAAAACGTATGGAGGAGGAGCGGCTTGCTCGTATCAATAAGCGGAAAGCGGCAGAGCTTGGTCCGGCGGCGGAAGAGTTGAGCTCCCGTCCGTCACAACTTCAAAAGACAACTGGGGGTGCCAACATATCCACTGTGCCAACTAACTTGCCAGTGCCCATCGCAACGCCGTCCAAGCAGAACCAAGTTGTCGGCTCATACAAACCCCTGGCTGCCCAGGTCAAATCCTTTCCAGCATTGCCGCTCATCTATCCCGGCGGTGTGGTGAAGAGAACTTGGGTACGAGGCCAACCAAGACAGGCCGACGACATCACCATCGAGGAGGTTCTCCAGCGAGACCAGCTTCAGGTAGCTGTTCTCAGCTCCTTCCAGTGGGATGATGAGTGGCTTCTGAAGAAGATCGATGTCACACATACCAGGATGCTTCTCATCGCCTTCGCCGCAGATGAATATCATGTAGGAACCATCTGCGTAGTTTGTCGCATCAACCGCTAACCTTGGATGTCGGCAGCAAGAACAAATGCGTGCCAACGCACCCAGTAAGAACATCCGGTTTACCTTTCCTCCAATGAATGGGCCGGGATCCATGCACTCAAAATTGCAGATCCTCAAGTATGAGAGCTACATCCGTATCGCCGTGCCGACGGGTAACTTGGTCAGCTATGACTGGGGAGAAACAGGCACCCAGGAAAACGTGAGAGACTCTTGTGCATTTCCCCTTCGTTAGCTGATAGATTGTTCAGATGGTGTTCATCATTGACCTCCCCAAATTTGAAACTGCTGCGGAATGCGAGGCCCAGCAACTGACACCATTCGCCGAGTCGTTGATTTACTTCCTAGAAGCACAGGAGCTAGACAACCACCTCGTCGAAAGTCTGAAGAAATACGATTTCTCAGAAACAAAGCGATATGCGTTTGTGCACAGCATGTGAGTCATGTCAGTAAGCTATATGTTCGGACCAACGACACTAATATCGCTGTCAGCGCTGGCACTCACGTTGGAGGCTCATGGAGAAAGACAGGTGAGTTGCACGTTCTCATAAGTGGTATCCGTGACGAGGAAGCTCACTGGCGTTGAGGCTATTGCGGACTTGGGCGAGCAGTTAATGAACTGAAACTCGCTTCTGATAATTCCATCGATTTGGATGTGGTGGTACGCTTGCTCTTGCCTTCAGTTTGCGAGTGTCATACTGACAGAATTAGTGCGCTTCTCTTGGCGCGGTCAAATATGACCTCTTGCGAGCCATCTACTTTGCCTGCCAAGGCGACTCGGGCGTGAAAGAATATGAACAGAGAACACGCAAAGGCAAAAAAAACGCATCCGCAGGCGAGATGAGCGTTGACGGGCTCAATCGTCACATCCGAGTCTACTTCCCCTCACAAAAGACGGTCATGAACAGCCGAGGGGGGAAAGCCGTTCGTCCGCACGTAAATGGCACTGCGACGTTGCACTGCTGACACATGGGTAGGCCGCAGGCACCATCTGCTTCCAGCGGCATTGGTGGGAAGCGTCAACCTTTCCACAGAGGGTGCTATACGACTGCCAGTCCACTCGGACGGGTATTCTAATCCACAGTAAGGCAATATTCGTCACCAGGGAAACCACCAAATCAGCCACGCCGATGCCCAGTTTCGCATACGTTGGCAGTGCTAATCTCTCGGAGAGTGCATGGTAAGCGTAGTCGTCGGTGGTGGTACATGGTACCATACATGTTAGGCCATTGGACAGCAGCAGCTAATGAATGACTGAAATAGGGGCAAACTGACCAAGGGTCACGACGGAAATCCGAAGATCACATGTCGGAACTGGGAATGTGGCGTTCTCATCGTGTCCAACCCCAGTACATCGGGATCCGCATCCTGCGGCGGATCTAACAGGACAAGCCCGCGAGTGCCCAGTGGTAACCTCTCCATCTTTGAGGGTCGTGTGCCGGTCCCAATGCAAGCCCCTTCGTCTCCGCTAGGCGACGGGGTCATGAGGCCTTGGTTCTACAAAGATGGCTGAGGGGCAAGTCTTGGAGTCACTGGTGGGGAGGGTGAGGTCTGGCGAGTTGCCATCTGCATGGGGTTCGGAATGGGGTATGGTGTGTATGTATTTTTGCCTACTCCAGCTGACGCGCCGGCTCACCTCGGCGTAATACTCGGTACAGCATTGGGCATTCTCTTTTACCCCTCCGATAGGGGAATGTAGCTACGATTACCCGTGAGTTATGGCCTAGACAGGTAACTGCGAATCAATTACGGTGTGCGTGGAGCTCGTACTTCAACGGATCGCCTCGTCGTGATTGGCTTGTGATTCACGGGCCATTGAAATTTCACTTCAGCACTAGAGTGTAAAAGATCGGGCGCTCTGAACTGTTCAGAGTCTGGTTTTACAGCATTCATCACTTATTTTATGTTATTTTATTTAAAATAAAATAAACAAAACCAACAACCTACTTTGAACAGTACTTACCAAGGCCTTAGGTAAATTGCTTCATGTGCTCAACTGTAATGAGGTCAGACAAGAAGGCGGCAACAGGGCGAGGCGCTAGCGTTGCGTCTGGGCAGCGGTGACGCAATGAGCCGGCACGCGCATGTGTATAAGCAGTCGCAGATAGTTGGTCTTGCAGAAAAGGTTTCCCCTTCTGCAGAAAGCGGTCATTGTATCAGTGTGGAATCTGTTCAGCCAGTATATCACCAGTGACCCGTCAGTGTATCGCTGCAGCATCGGCCTCTTCTATTAGGTACATCAAAACTTTAGAGCGACTATTTCCTGTAATTCCTCGGTCTCCCCCTTCTCTTGCAGTCGATCAGGTTGGAAGTCCCAAGTAGGCCCCGGTTAGGTAGATTGTTGTCTGGGAAAAAAGAAAAAAAACCCCCCCGTAGAATATTTTGCAATCCAAACCTCCCAAGGATTTAAAGAGGACACACCTTACAAAATAGAACAGGGGAGGAGTCCGTGCGCATCTACGGAGTACCTCGTTCATAAGAGTTTCTGATCAGGCACTTAGTCAGCCGTTTACATACCCGCTGCCAGCAGGATTAGGGTCCGTGATACTCAGTGATCCAAGCTGGTTCGGGCCACAAGTTTGCAATTTGCTCTCCTTCCCTGGGTCCACTGCCGCCGGCGGAAAGTCACGCCAAGCTTGAGGAAATGTGGAACGTTGGCATGCGGCAGTTGATGTTATCGTTTGGTGGACGTTGTGAATGTAGCTCTAGAGAGTGGCCTGCCGTGATGATGACAGGTTAAAAAGAAAATAACAAGACCCGTCAAGCAATTCACGCCTCACCAATAAAACAAGCGCATCCCAGCCCATCTCATCCTATCCCCAGCCCACCCCAACACAATCAAGCCCGTCCAAACCAACCCAGCCCAATGCAACTCGAGGCCTCTCCCCTCCC
>Ga0247765_1000089_pt1 | contig 69359 bp, 71 predicted proteins | sample UWRJL106311C6_FD_179949 | JGI IMG/M metagenome (GOLD analysis project Ga0247765, IMG submission 179949) | Plant litter microbial communities from Arlington Agricultural Research Station in Wisconsin, United States - UWRJ-L106-311C-6 | ecosystem: Environmental > Terrestrial > Plant litter >... | reverse complement strand
CCCCCAAAACGACATCACGGTCCCCATTCTTCTGCAAATTCGCCGGCCGCCCTCCAGAGCAGGAAAAAGACCCAGAACCTGGGACCCAGGCCTTGGATCCCGGGCAGCAAGCAGCCTGACACGGCATCAGACGTGCCGCTCACGCCCCATCTCGCCCACTCTATCAGCTTTCGACGCTACGAGGGCTGCCGAACGAACCGGGCCGAACCGGACAGATCCAGTGACCCTAGCTTCGGCCACCGTCCACGCCCAAACACACAACAACCACCGGCACGGTATGCATGGTATGCACAGCAGCACACCCACAATGCATCTCGTCGCCCCCAACGGTGTTCAGCCCACCACTACCGCTACCACAACCGCCCCAATACCGATACCAATCCGAGACATAGCAATACCACACTTATACTCTCAGCAGAAAATAAACCACCACGACAATGAAGCTAATCCCCTAGTCACCGCTCTCCTCCTCTCTTTCTCCATACTCCTCCAGCGCGAGCGAGGAACGGACGACCCACTTGATGGCTTCACCCTTAGGTGGCTGGGAAAGATTGGGAGAGATCCAGTGACCGCAACGGTTCCAGTGAAATTTTCGGAATCCGAGACAGGGAATAAACGGGACGGCATGCTGGCGAGTCCATGCCGGGCCGGGAATGAGACTGTGGAGTGGTTTCTGGAGAGCCTGAGAAGCACGGCCGTTCCACGTGTATCGACTTCTGCTGAGGGGGTGACGCTATCTTTTACAGATGGGACTTCCCAGGCAGGGAAGGGGGAGGAGGAAAGGGGCGTGTTACAGAAGGAGGCGGTAGGTTGCATCCCTATTCCTCACCTCACTGGCTTGCCCCAACTTATACTTTGCCGTGCATCGTATCGACACGGATCTGTCCCTTGAAGCTCGTATTAGCAGGTCCTCACGTCCCCTCCAAACTTGACTGACACCTATAGCCCTGGGTATTCTGCCTTGACTTCGTCCAACGGGACACTATCGTCAATGTGGGCGGCTCGCGAAGAGATCTCCCTACCAAGCCCGGCCCCACTGAGAGGCAAGCCCTCCACCGACTGGACATCTTCATCGACCTTCTCAACATCATCCTGTCCGCGCCCGAAACCCCCGTCTCGAGCCTCCTCGGGCCGCTCCCACGCGACCTGGCGATAATATGGGATTGGAACGCTACCGTCCCCCCCACTATTGACCGATGCATCCACGAGTTCATTTCGGAGCAAGTCCCGCTGAACGCAGACAAGCCGGCTGTTTCGTCATGGGACGGATCCTTCACCTACGCCGGTGTAGAATCCCTCTCTACCCGGCTTGCCCACCATCTGGTCGCGCAGGGCGTCACCCTCGGGGCCTATGTACCGCTGTGTTTCGAAAAGAGCCGGTGGACCATTGTTGCTGTTCTGGGGGTCATGAAGGCTGGCGGTGCATTTGCGCTCACCGACCCCACGAGCCAGCCAGAGGGCCGACTCCGCGTCATGGTTGAGCAGACGGGAGGGAGCATCGTAGTGGCGTCAGAGTCGCAGGCAGATCTCGCGGGGCGGATCATCCCCTCGGGGGGGGAAGTAGTGGTGGTCTCTGATAAACTCTTTGCCTTATTGTCCGAGAGTCCTATGTCCAAGCCCCTCCCAGAAATCCCAGCGACAACCTCACCGCTATATATCCAGTTCACTTCAGGCAGCACCGGCAAGCCCAAGGGGGTGGTTATCTCGCACGCAAACTACACCAGCGGAGCGATCCCACGAGCCGCTGCCGTTGGGTATAAACCGTCGTCACGGGTTTTTGAGTTCGCCAGCTACGCTTTCGATGTCAGCATCGACTGCATGCTGTGCACGCTGGCTGTCGGCGGCACTATCTGCATCCCATCTGACGCAGACCGGATGAACGACCTAGGGGGTGCCATCAGGTCCAGCGGGGCCAACATGGCGCACATGACACCCAGTGTCGCCCGTATGCTGGACCCGGACGTGATTGCCGGCCTTGACGTGCTGGGCTTGGGCGGTGAAGCGGTGTCGGCAGCGGACGCGGCGTCGTGGAGCAAGGGAAAAACGAGCGTCATCATTGCGTACGGGCCGTCCGAATGCACGGTTGGGTGCACCGTCAACAACACATTTGCGCAAAAGGAAGGGAAAAAATCCTTCACCACAGGCAATATCGGTCAAGGTGTGGGCGGTCTAGGTTGGGTGGTTGACCCGAATGATTCCGACAAACTTGTTGCTGTTGGTGCCGTGGGCGAGTTGATCATCGAGGGTCCTGTCGTAGGGCTGGGATATCTAGGTGAGCCGGACAAGACGGCCGAGGTCTTCATTGGGGACCCCGCCTGGTTGGTCAAGGGGCAGGGAGCGCACCCGGGTAGACGTGGTCGGTTTTACAAGACGGGAGATCTTTTCCGTTATGACAGCGACATGTCTGGTGATTACATCTTCATCGGCCGCAAGGACGCCCAGGTCAAATTGCGCGGCCAGCGCGTCGAGTTGGTTGAGATTGAACACCGCTTGCACGGGTTACTGCCGAGGGGAGTGAAGCTAGCAGCCGAGGTCATTAAGCCCGTGGGCGGACAACCCACTCTCGTCACCTTTATCGTCGACGACAGCTCCGATGTGTCGAGCGCAGAGTCTTCTGATGGCACGAGTGAATGCAGCCTTGCGTTCTCGGGCCAACTCGCCGAGGCCCTCGAGGGCATCGACGAGACGCTCAGTATCGACCTCCCGCGGTACATGGTACCAGTAGCGTATATCCCGCTCCGTGAGATGCCTTCGCTCGTCTCCGGCAAGATTGACAGGAAGAAATTGCGCGAGATCGGCGCAGGGATGACCCGTGAGCAAATATCCAGCACCGGGCGACGTGAGAGGCAGACAGCTAGTAGCGTGCCCGAAAGTGCAATGGAAGTTTCCCTAGAAGCCGTCTGGAAGTCGGTGCTCGGCCTCAAAGAAGATATCTCAGCCGTCGAAAGTTTCTTTGCTGTCGGTGGTGACTCCCTCCGGGCAATGAGGCTAGTCTCCGCAGCGCGGGCCGAGGGTATTGCACTGACCGTGTCCGATGTCTTTCGCTATCCTGTGCTGCGTGACATGGCCATGGTAGCCAAAAAGCTTTCTCCTGGAGAAAGCCAGGGAATCACTGCTCGGGTGCAGCCATTTGGACTTCTGGAGACGGACTGGTCAGTCAAAGAAGCCCGCACTGAGGCGAGCAGGCTCTGCGGGGTCGAGGCCGTCAACATCGAGGATGTATACCCCTGCACGCCGCTACAGGAAGCGCTCATGGCCCTCTCAGCCAAGGTAAAAGAAGCCTATGTTGCTCAGCAAGTCCTCAAGCTAGAGAACCGCGGCGCAGCCGAGCGACTGCAGGCGGCGTTTGAGACCGTTGCTGCTGACTGCGCCATCCTCCGTACGCGCATCATCCACTCCGAGCGCGGTCTCATTCAGGTTGTCGTGAATGAGCCAATACACTGGCGGTCGGCAGCTTCGTTGGCCGAATACCTAGACCAGGATCGGAGCGAGCAAACTGACCTCGGAAAGCCTCTCGTCCGGTACGCCATGATCCACGAGACAGGTGGTTCCCATTTCGTCTTGACCATGCATCACGCCCTTTACGACGGATGGTCCATGCCGCTGATCGTGGACCGAGTCAACCAGGCATACCAAGGCCTGACGCTTCGCCGGCCAGTTGCCGAGTTCAAGGATTTCATCCACTACCTCGACCATGCCCTCGACCGAAATGCCCGGGACGAGTACTGGCGCAACCAACTTCACGGCGCCACGGGACAGCAGTTCCCCACCCTACCGTTCGAGGGTTACCAGACCCAAGCAGACAGCCTTCTCGAGATTGATATCTCTCTCGGCGGGAGACAGCTGCCTTCGTCCTCTCACTCAACTATCACGCTGGCCACCGTGGTACGCGCGGCATGGGCGCTCGTTGCATCCCAGTACTGCGGTGGCAACACCGACATGGTATTTGGCGAGACCTTGACCGGGCGAAATGCTCCCATCGTGGGGGCAGACGAGATTGAAGGGCCCATGATCACCACGGTCCCTGTGCGTGTGTGTATCGACCGTAACGTAACTGTCCTCGAATATCTTGAGTCCATCGCCGACCAGACCGTCGCCCAGATCCCTCACGAGCACGCTGGGCTCCAGCACATCCGGCGGCTCAGTGATGATGCCCTCCAGGCGTGTGAATTGCGCACCGGTTTCGTGCTGCACCCGGCGGCAGGCGAGATCGGAGTTGACAAAACGACGCCGGCCAACGGTCTTGTACCAGCTGGCGATGCTGAAGCCGCGCAGGAGGCGCTCAAGTTCAACACGTATGCGCTGATGTTGGTGTGTTCGTTATCAGCCAACGGCTTCTTCGTCATGGCCAGCTTCGACTCGAGGACGGTCAGCAAGCAGACCATGAAGCGGGCACTCGAGCAGCTACGCCTTGCAGTGCACCAGTTGTGTGATGGGAGTACTGCCACAAGCCAAGTCGGCGACGTGTGGTGTCTGACCGAGGACGACAGGACCGAACTACAGACGCTGAGCACCGAGGCGAAGCCGCCTAGTGAGGTAGGGCTGAGAGTCAGTGATGTCGAATCGCTTTGGATTGTTGACGCCACAGACCACCACCGTCTTCTTCCTCGGGGTGCCGTTGGCGAGATCGTAGTTGAGGCCCGCACAGAATTGCTAGCTCCTGCCGTGGCCATTGATAGACCGATATGGTTTCCGGGCGACGAAAGGAAGAAAAGCCTCTTCTTCAAAATGAGCCGTCCGGGCAAATTCTCCCTCGACACCCCCGCACTGCGAGTAGTGGCTCCCTCACCACAGCCCAAGCAGCCCAACAGCGCTAAAATCTCACTCGCCAAGCCCACATCGTCGGCAGTATCGGCCACGTCGGGCAAGCAAAAGACGCTGCGGGCCATTTGGGCACGCCTGCTCAAGCTCGACGAAACTTCCATCTATCTCGCCGACAGCTTCTTCAACCGGGGCGGCGACTCCATCGCAGCCATGAAGCTCGTTTCCGAGCTTCGCCAGTCGGGCATGCAGCTCACCGTCACCCAGGTCTTCGCCCACCGCACCCTGTACGACATGGCCAGGGCCATGCAGCCCTCCCCTGCCGCCAAGAAACAACAGCAAGCCGCTGTGGCGCCTGTTTACAGCCCCTTTTCAGCCCTGCTCTTGTCTCTCACCAGTCGTGTGCGCGAACACCTGGCCGACAAGTCGTGGAAAATTGCCGATATTCTCCCTACCCGTCCGCTCCAGGAGGTCGCCGTGCGCGGCACCGTTGAGCAGCCGCGCTTCTCCATCCGCTACGAGCTGATGCATTTTGCTGGCAACGTCGACAAAGCCCGCCTTTTCCGTGCGTGCCAGGACCTTATTGAGCGGAACGAAATTCTGCGCACCGTCTTCGTACGCCTTGATGGCGCATGTCTCGCCGTCGTGCTCGATCATCTCGGTACCCTCCCGTTGGTTGAGTATGAGACCGACAATGACGATATCGAGGCCTTTACCAAACAGCTCTGTTGGCTCGACGCCCAAACCCGCATGTCGTACGGGTCGTCCTTCGTCAAGTGGTTCTTCGTTACCAACGACAAGCGCTCTACCCTCGTCTTCCGGCTCTCCCACGCCCAGTACGATGAGATCTGCCTTCCCATACTCCTAAACCAACTCCGCCAGCTCTACCAAGGCGCCCCAGAGGAATCCATCCCCCCTTCCTTCCCCTTCTCCTCCTTCGTCAACCACACCCTCTCTCAAGGCATACCGCATGCCGTCCCCTACTGGCGCAACCTCCTCGCCGGATCCCGCGGCATCTCCCTGCTCCGGCCCGGCACGCCCATCACCAACCGTCGGCACTTTGCCACCCACTGCCCCGTCGACATATCCATGCGCAGTCGCGATGTCACCGTCGCAACCTTGCCCTCGGCAGCCTGGGCGCTGACCCTTGCGAGAAAGCTCGGCACCCGTGATGTGGTCTTCGGCGAGGTCGCCTCGGGTCGCGCCGTTGAAATCCCCGGCATCGCCGATACCAGCTCGATCTCCGGCCCCTGTTGGCAGTACATTCCCACGCGGGTGCGTTTTGACCAGTCCATTCGGACAGGACACGACCTCCTTGTAGCACTACAGGACCAACACATGGCGAGTGCCTCACACGACTGTATGGGACTAGATGAAATTGTGCGGAGCTGCACAGACTGGGACCCGGTTGAAGCGACGTGGTTTGACACGGTGGTGCATCAGGATGTGGCTCACGTAAAAACGCTGTCGTTCTTAGACCAAGCAGCAAAGTTTGAGACCATATATCCATGCGAGGAGCCCCTGCGGGAGTGGAAGATTCAGGCATTCCACGCGGACGAGGCGTTGACCATTGAGGTGATTACATATGAGTCTTGGAAGGAGCACGCGACGATTCTGTTGGATGAGGTTGTAGGGTCGCTGGAGCAATTGGTGCAGAGGCCATGGGAGGAGCTTGGTGTCTAGCTCTACGAGGGTGCAGGGTATCTCCTTGCATTGTATACTTCTTGTATATGATATGTCAGTATAACGTTGCCGTTGTATATTGTAAATAAACCACATGAAGCCAAGTGGCGACTGTATTAGGGCGCCTCGTGAAATTCCAGGGTGGGCATCGAGCCCCACCCAGGTGTCTCGGCCTCAGTTGTTAGTTCCAAGTCGTTGGCGTGCGATACAATATTCATATCAAATGGCGACGACATAGGTCCAGAGTTGAAGTCGAGTTGGTCTAGAGGCATGCCAAACGACGCCGTGGCAAAACTCATCGTCGTGGCGTTTGGAAACGTGGTGACTTGAGGCATCATAGTCGTAGAAGGAAAAGAATTGGGGAAAAGCGCAGCCCCCATGGACAGATCTAAGAAGTTGGGTGCACTTGATGGCATGCCCGGATAAATGCTACTTCCTGAAGTAGCCGGCGTAAACCATAGCGTACCGCCAGCGCTATCAGAGGGCTGAGAAGTCGGTACGTGGCTGATAGACGGGGGATAGCCGGTACCCTGCCGAACAGTAGTCGTCGTTGTGGCCGACAGGCTGAAGTTGCTACTAATCCTGCTAGTTGCTGGTATGCCTGTTAGTTCTGGAGGTATCCGGTCCAGAATGCTGGGAGCACTGCAAGCCCAGACCTGCAAGGGCTTGGCGAATTTCTCACAACTCTCAGGGATCAAGGCTAACGTCTTGTGAAAAGTGTCAAAAAGACTGTGCCTCTCGAGCCTCTCACCCGACGACATGTTGCTGGGTGAGTCTGCTCGCAAGACTTGGCCTGTGCCGAGAGGTTGGCTCATGCTGGCGCCAGCGCGTAGAGACAAAACCCAATGGTAGCTGATGTCGTATATCTTCTGCAGAATACCCATTCCGTGAGCTCGAAGCGCGGGAATCGGGACGTCCCTGAGGAGTATTGCCGTGTCTCTAGCAATTATCACAGGAAATGATATGCGCAGGCACTCGTGAGTTGACGGATCAGCCGTAATGAGGTTCCGCTCATAGTAATGCCGCCATAAGGCGAGGCGAAGCCATTGCCGTGTGATAGCTATGTCCGCTTGGTGTAACACGGTCAATCCTGGGGAGACAGCCGACAATTGTGACCGGAGTCCCTGGTTTGAACGGTCCAGGACTGGAAACGACCCAGCCAGCTTGTTCTGAAGCTCGACAATGTCACTCTCTCGGAGTGCGGGAATCGAGCCGTCGATCCAGTGCCGAATAAAAGATTCATCCACGGATTTGTAGAGCGAGACTAGTCGCACGAAGCCAGTGTGGATTTCAGGTCGCCCTTGCTCGTAGCCTGCTGCTGGCAGCTCTGGAGTCCGCTTGATGAAAGTGTCTGTACGTCGAACTATTGCAAGTGCCCTAGATCATTGTTAGTCCTGAGTGGCGTGTTGTTTAGTCCCGAGAATGACTTACCGCTCCGTTATAAATAACAACCAAAAAGTTCTCCTTCGACAAATTTGTTCGTGAGAAGGCATTTTGTCGTAGCTCGTTTCGTCGTGAAGTCGTAGCTCAACGGCAAAGCTGATCGCTTCCCTCAGATACCGTGATGCCTTCCAACCATTGCCTATCTCAAACCAGGCGGTGGACAAACATAATGACACAACAACGTGGTAAAATTTCGGCTCTGAATCGTATCCGTCGATGCTCTTCATTTCTCTTTCGCAGAGGCGTACAAGTTCCCGCCCGGTATCGTCCCACGAAACAGGAACTTCAGGAATGAGTTCCCTGCCGCGCATGTGGAAGCAGGTTTTGGCCGAGAGAGCAAGTAGAAGCACTCTTTCAAGCCCCGATTGGGGGCCCTGGAGCATTTTCTCTATATCGGGTATGTAGAGAATTGGCATTATCGGATAGATGCGTGTCAAGTAACTGCCCACGCATTTCCGTACCAGAAGCTGCTCATTTCCGCCGGGGACAATTTCTGGATGCGCAGGTGAGGGGGGTGCTGAAGGTGTTTGTGGGTCGGCAGCTGAACTAAACACAGAAGTCAGCGCCAGTATCAGGGGCTTGTGGTCAACGCGAAGATCTTACCTGGCAGCAGTGTCTGGCACTATAGCTGCACCCCTTTCGACGGGATATTGGGCTCTGAGCTGGTGAACCACGCGCCCGCTGCCAGGCTTGGGCCCACGCTTCCGCGGTGCATAATCTCTCGTGCACCGCATGTTGCTTTTCTGGCATCTGTCGCAAGGTTGTTGATAATTACACTTGATTTCTAGCAACTGAGAGTCAGCTCCAAGGGCCAGCAGGGTTAGGCAGTGGTGTAGTACTTAGCCAGCGGCACTGGTCGCAAACGTCCGTGAACTTCTTGGTGTTAGCCCTGCGAGGAGGGGTTGACGATGGCCTCTCAGTAGCATTGAGGCCCGAGGCTGAGTTATCGCTAAATGTATTGATGAATGGAGCGGTCATGTTTTGGCCCAGCCAAAGTATGTTAGGAGCGCCTTGCTGCTTCTACACCTTGGCCGACGGAGATTTTGCATGCTGGGCGTCATCAACGATGCGGCAGTTATAAACAAGAGACAAATGGAAGCCATTGAAGCCCTCACCAGTGCAGTCAGTATCCTCCCTCTCGGGCTTGGCACGGAGTCAGTGGAAATATGCCCGGAAGGATGCGCGGGGCTGACCGAGAACACAAAGTCCATTTGGAGGATTGGGGGGTGGCCCACGAGCACAGGCCATCCGATGCAAAGCGGGCCGGCCATTCCATCTTAAAACCATCATCTCTCCGAGAAGGGGCGCAGCGCGGAGATAGTAAAGTGCAGAACAAATGCGGGGTTTAGGTAAGATGGCCCAGGCGATTCCTAGGAGATGACGGCACCAAGTGGAGTCATAGGCGCGAAGTGGCAGGTGCGCCCCGATCAACTGCAGGATTGTTAGCGCAGTAATGCCAGTGGGCTTTCCAGCGCAGTGCGCACAACTGGGCAAAGCGTTGGAGATTGTTCATTGTTACAGACACAGCAGGAGGCACTCAAATCCCGTGCCAGAGGCCATGAAAGATGGATACTGCTCCGTAAGTAGTCTTCAAATGTGAATTTTTTTCCTTATTTTTTTTCTTTATGACAACCCCCTCACCACCGGTTTAAAGTCATTCTCATCATCACCCCCTTTTCATTCCAGACTAGATCGAAAACCCGGAAATGTGGCATGCATCGGTCGATGAAACAGATCATTGTCCATTGTTGCCATCAGCTCTGTTAATGCAAGGTACTAGTCTAGCCTCAGCATCGTGAATCACTCTAGGCTGTGCCACCAAGTTCCCTCCCGTAGAATGGGCACTTGACGTTTCGCGGGTACCAGACACGGCGAAAAGTGGAGTCTCGGTCGAGGCCTCCCCGCGGTACCACTGAAAATCGCGGGCCGTAGCCTCAACTTGCCCATCATATCAGTCATTCGTCATGAGGGCATCATAGACTCTAACGATACAGTACAATTGACACAGAACCTATACTCTACAGTTCATCTTTGAAGAAAATCTCCTCGGAGCCCTCTTCTTCTTCCTCTGCTTGCCCGCTCCCTACCCCGGACTTGGCATCCCCAGTTGCCTGTTTTTTCCCATTGCCGTCGCCCTTCAGTCCCTGGTTCTGAGTTTGGCCCTGGCCGGCTGCCTGCCGCGTCGGCTTCTTCTGTCCCCCGCCAGCTTCATGACCCGCGGCAGCCTCCCCGGGCGGGATCACCTCAACCGCAATCTGCCAAAAATCTTCACCGCCGAGCCTCTCCAGCTCTTGTTTCACCGCTTCTACCGTCTCCTTATCAACCCCGAGTTTCTCCAGATCCTCGGCCGTCAGTGTGTCCACGGGCGCAACGCCCTCGCCAGCTTTTTTCCGCTGGTTGGTCAAGTACTGCCCCAAGGCGGCCCACGTGTCGGTTGACTGTCTGCTCGCTGCGATACCCCGGGGAACCGCCAATTGCACGGGTGCTTCGCCCGCCTTACCACCGAGCACATTCTTCCCGCCAACCACGACTCCGCCGATGGTCATGCCCGAGAACTGATGTTCCCGCGTCGCCTCCTTTCCTATCTTGGCTTTTTGTGCCCCAGTGACACCCATCTTCTCCTTGGCTTCAACGGACTTGCGCCACCGCCAAGCGTCTGCCTCGTCGTCATCGCTAATGATGGCTCGGCAGCTGATGGGGTGCGCCCGTGTCTCCTTGGGCGGCAGGAAAGCAACGTCAGCGCAGAGGCGGGGAGTATGCACCACCATGAGGTAGGTGCAAGTCGTGACCTCCTTGATCCAGCCGATGCGGTCGTCGCTGGCGCCAGGACTGCAGTGATATTGTATCTCGATCGTCCGCGGCCGTCCCGTCAGGTCGCAGATGGTACCCCCGTCGAGACGCTGGACGAGATAGCGCTGGTCGCCCTTTATTTGCAAATCGGAATTTGGCGGCGCAACCCCCTTGTTGTCCGATTGCACCGTCCCCTTTGGCGCAACGTCGCCTTTTCGCCCCTTTGTAGATGGCACTGCAGAGCCTAGCACGTATTCATGGCTGTTGGGATCCCTGACAGGTACCCCGCCTGCGCTGTTTGGGGCGGCATGAAACTGCACGATCTCCTTGCCATAACAAAAGTTGTAGCTCCACCAGCCGGATATAAAGTACAGGCAGCGGCCGTCCAAGCCACTCATCAACTCCCAGCCCCTAGCTGATGCCCTGTTTATCTCACGCGCCTCCTCGGCTTTGGCAAGCTCTGTTGCTGTCTTGTTGAGCTCGGGCAGCCGGGCCACAGTGGGTATGGTACAGAGATACCGTGAAAGAGGGCTACTGATGATCTCGTATGTCTCTGCGGGTTGGCCGCCATCAGTTGAGTCGCCGTCGGGTCTGTGGGCAGAGGCATCAGCAGCTGCCGACTCTCGAACAACGCTTGCGAGGTCTGTGTGTGAGACGTCGGGTGCGTACGTGGCACTTCGGATACGACTGGATTCGAGCAGAGCATACGCATCGGGCTCGAGTATGTACGAGTCGGAAAAGACAACTTCAAACTGCATCCGAAGGTTTGCACGTCAGCAACACATTTCTTTGAGGTGGCCCCTTTGGTGGGGGGCAAATGCGCCGACGTACCTGGGGATGCGCTAGCAGGTCATCGTGAATGCTGAAGCCAGGTTGGCGAGCCCGGCTCAGCTGCAGGGAGGCCAGAAGAACCAAGTTGAGGCGGCGCATCATTCCAATGGCGGCATTTCTGCCCGTTGCGATACGTATATAGATGGCAATCGGCGGGACAGTTGGTCAAAGATGCCAGCTCTTGGCTGGTGTTTGATAAGGTGGCATTATCGGACCAGCTGTCAGCTCGACGAGCTGATTATGTCATCATTGCGTCGCTTTCCCCTCCGGCACGTGCGCGTGCCAGGTCCGATGGAACGACTTTGCCATCCTCACAGCCACAGGCTGGCTCCCTCATTGAAACCCCGAGCATCCACCGCTCTGCTAGAGTCCGACAAATGTCAATTGCCAATGCCGCATCGCATACTTCGTACCAACCGACATACATGGAAGGTTTGAGCTTAATGTGCACTTGATGTACCCCACGCTGCCCCACCTTTATTCCGCAGACAACCTCGAGTCTTGACCCCGGCTTCCCAGATCCAGTCATACACGTTACCCGCCTTTGTTTGACGGCCGTTAACAGTCCGCCCATCCCTCTTCCGCCTGGAGCTGACCGGCGACATCGTTGTCAACTGATGCCCGACCCGAAGTCCGTGATGCCAGCGAAGACTGGACACCTCGGCGTGGGGGTTTGTGTTACCTTTCTAATCAGCGACATGTCTGTCCCCATGGTCATGCGGGACTTTGTGCATTGCGCATTGAGGGCCAGATCAACGCGTTGTCGATGCCCTCATCCGACGCATTCAGCATCTGCCAAGAGACACTCATCGAGTGCATCTAGGTTCTCTGCGGCGCCAATCCTCCAGCATCATCATTGTGGGGGCCCGGGTCTGTATCCGCATCTCGATCAGCCGATTTAGGTCGACCGATCTCGTTCCGCCGACATCCCGTGCGGCTTGTGATATGCGCCGTAACTTTGGAGTGCGGCAGCCACGGGCCTGAGGCGCCGGGATTGTTAGATTGTGCATACGGTCGGCCTGGCAAGGTCAAGATCCCGAGGTCACCATTGGTGGCATTTCTGGAGGTTTTCACAACTGGCCCGGAACGGCGTTTGGCCTGCATGCTCAGCTGTCCAATAGGTTTCACAGAGCGCACTTCTTCGCCTGCGGTCCAGGCTCACCGGTGTGGGCACGATCTCGGAGCGGGAAAATACTGGCACCATGTGCTTGATTTCAGTTGGTTGGCAACGTCTTTCCCTGACTATCTTCTCTCACCGGTTCGGGTGGAGGCACCGGGGCGGATCCTCCGGTGTTGACACCGGGTATTGTGACAGCAAATACCCACCAACGGCACCGGTCCCCCTCGGAACCACGGAGAAGAATCGGGAACCTGCCGGATATTGCTAATGCTCAAAAGATCTTTATCGGAAGTCCTTCAATCCCACCGAGTGGGGGAGATTTGATCAAGCGACGTGCAGCGCCCATGTTGCAAATGTTCATGACATCCACACTGTCCTGTCGAGAGCGGAGACCAGAGCAACCAGGGCCCCAACTGAACCGCTCCTTCTAGACACAGTCCAACTGAAGTCAATCGTCGCAATGGATACCTGCTCAAGAGTTAGGTGGCAAATCATAGGCTCGCATAAGAAGCTTCGGTGATATAGGACTGGTAGTGTTCCAGTAGCCAAAAGCCTCGTGCTGGAGACGAAGAATCCCGAGGATAGAAGAGACAATACAATCGTCATAACCAGTCCCAGAGGTCTCTGGCTGCCCACCTCCGCAATGACCCGCAGCGCTTGCTGCGCATCGGAATTTTAATGACATGCCAGGACGGCGAGCAAGAGCAGCAGCAGTATGAGACAATCCATGGGAGTGGCAAGACGACGAGGCCCGTGTCAGTGAGAGCACATGCTGCAAGTGATCGGAGGATTCAATGTCGGGCAGAAGCAGACTTACAAGGGAGTACCAGCGCCCAGGGTCCAGGTGAGGAAGGCAGTCAAGGTGAAACGAAGAGTCCATTCCGAGATGGCCAGCTCAGCCTGCCTTCCAGCGCAGCAACGAACCACCGGGTGGCACAAAAAGAAACGTGTCGCACTCCGCATTGGACGACAGCTCATCACACATGGCGGAAGGCTCCAAATGGGGTGGGTGGATTGGAGCCCAACCGGCCGAGAGAGCCGCACCAACCCATCACACTTTCGCAAACTTGCCAAGTGCTGTCGCTCGAAGCATGACTTCGGGCACCCCAGATCTTCCGTGCGTGCGCGAGCGCAAGTACGCAAGGTGAGCGACCGTTAGGTATGGGAACTTGGGAAGCACTCCAGCACCTGCAGGGTCGGTGCGTGATGGCTCCTTGACTTTGACAAGTCGGCGGGGAATTTACGCCGCCCGAGACTGACCCGCCCGAAGAGATTTTTGTAGCCAGTCGAACGGCGCCCAGGCCGTCGCCTCACTTTTCTCCAGCCCTCAAGCCAATCATGTCGCGTGTGATGGCCCTCGCAGGCCCGCAGCAAGGGAGTTCCTCTGCCAGCGAGGCGATGGCTGCACGTCCAACAAATCCCAATAGCCAGAGACGGAAAGCCCCCTGCCCGTCCCATCAAGCCTGCCGCGCTCTGCTGTAATCGGTGCACCGTCGCCCTGGACTGACGATTGATGTGAGCACCAGTGGGCCTCAGGCTTCTGGTCTCCAAGTTTCCCAAAGTGTTCCCCTTTGTTCCCGGCACAGCTCAAGACTCCGGGCCACGGATGGCGGCAGGACTTGGATGCCATCCAGAACTCGATTGTAATTAACTGAGAACGCTGTAGCCGGTGCCCAATCCCACCCAGCAACTCTGATTGGGCCACGACTGTTGATTTGAGTGACGACTTTGACGAGCGATGCAATCACGGTCCAAACTGGGAAGCAGGGGCAGAGCAGAACTCACCCCGCAAATCTTGGTGGGAATTGAGTCAATTCGCGGGGCAGAAAGACAGGCCGGGGAAGCAGCGCTCCACAACCCGCAGCCTGCCTTCCACACGGAAAAGCAACAAAGGTCGACACAAACATGGAAAGAGTGATGGACGCAACACGCCAAACGAGAAATTTTTTGGCTCCTTCTTCACACCCTTCCAGATGCACGTTCTGGGCTGATTCTTGGCCGCTCAGTCTCGCAACTCCCTCGCGCAGCACTCTCAGCGTCGAGACAACCCTCACTGAACCGGGCACGCTAGCCAACTCATCAGTCGGGTGGGACAGAGAAAAACGTCAGCACCCGGCGAGGACCTGTTGGGTGGAATTCCAGCGCGGCTTGTCACTGTTGCAGGTCCTTCCAAGTTCCTTCCATCTTTGACATCCCACGCCACACTCCCGACCTCGGTACTTGGTCGAAGCAAGATGGAAAAGTCCCAAGGGAACTCCGGTAGCAGGTCACTTAGTAAGATGTATTTTCCCCTGACTGCACCAGCTGATGGTGTCTTGAAGCTTCACCCGTCCCGACCGACGACGTGGCCAATTGGGTCTCAACCCAGGATTTTTGCAGTGCTGGCAATGGACATCCCCCTTCTCAGCCGGGCAAACATCGCGTTTGGCGCCCATGGCTAAAGTACCTCACTTGAATGTCACCCTCAATGAGCCAGCCTTCTCACAAAGCGGCCTTACTCTTGCTGCGTGCATGTCCTTTCAATTCTCTCGGTCATGCACACAGACGGACAGACATAGGCATCGACGGACACTCACCTCGCCGAGAGTCGTGGCAGACTTCGTATGACGCTGGCTCAAGGACATGAAGCCCGCTAATCGGGGGGGACGGGATCGGTTTTCCAGCGCACTTTAGCATGTACCCAGGGTGCCACAGCAGGTTGTGTGGTCGGATTCGTCACTTGTCCGTTTTCGTGCTGGAGATAGCTAAACCAGACACGGCCGGGGCAATCCGGTGCGGTGCGGCAGTGCTTAGCGCAGCGACCCAGACAGCTCCCCACACCCCTGCCACTTACACCACACCACACACCGTTGATCCTTGGGCAAAGAAGGTCATCAACACCCAGAACTAGGCGTCGGTGTGGGTGTGACCCCTCCATGACGAGCGAGCCTATCCCAACGGCGGACGCAGACCCATGTCCCCCCAGCATTCACATCCCACCATCGTTGATCTGGTGGGCAGCTTGCAGCATGCCTGCATATCGACCTAATCCCCATTGCTGAAAGATGCCGGCTCCGACCTAACACTGGCTGTGCGACTGCGCGCATCTCGAAGCCTCGTGGAGACTTACTGGATAAATATCATTTGCTCGCCTGCTGCCTTGCCAATCCGTTCCCTTTCCTCTTGCAACCCACTTTTCCATTGTTTTCTGTTTGCTCGCTCACTGCAGCAATCAGCCTTGACTCATACGGGTCGCTGCGGAGCCGACGAACACAGCAGCTTACATTGAGGCCCTCGAGCCATATTTTGGTCCCTGACAAACGAATCCAAGGCTGCAAGTTTGTTGTCGAGATTCGTCTTGTTTGCGCCATTGTCCTGCCTTTTCGCCCTGTTTTGCTCTCCCTCCCCTCATCAACATGGCCCAGCCCGGGATTGACGTCAACCGGGTCCAGCAGCTTGAGGAGTTGCTGAAGAAAAAGGAAGAGGAATCACACGCCATCAAGGCCGAGCTGAACCGAGTGCGGTCGTCCGTCTCGGCCGCGGCAGTGGCCGCGGCGAACGCCGCCGCTCTCGGCTTCGACCCGACATCCAACGACTACCAGATGTCATCTTCTTCGGCCTCCCTTCTCAGGGACAGTGGACGCTCGAGGAGCAATATGGTCCCCCGCACTGCTGCTCCCGTCCTTGGTTTGAAGGCAGAGCATGTCCAACCTCTGGTACGTTTATTGCCCCCATGTAAACTACGCCGTTTCTCCACTCACACAGACCCTACAGGAGCAAGCCCGGCCCATGAAGCGGTCCAAAACAACGCACTCAGCCGTGTCATCGACAACACAGGCCATGGCACGCTCGAATTCGAATCTTTCCGCCAGCATGTCGGCAAGATCGGGTCTGCTCCACAGATCTAGTGTTCCCAGCCTGATGACCCCGTCCCGGCCTGCCGCCCGCAATAGCCTGCCCGCGAACTCGGGCCTCGTAGAACTCTTCAGCCAGAGCTTCCAGCGACCCATGCACCCACCCCTTCAAGACAACTCCTTCCTCAACGGTCGGCTACACGGCTCGGTTGGTGGGATGCTGATGACTGAAGGCAAGGCAATGGATCCGGCCGAGTATTTGCTCAGGATGGAAGACGACTTCCAATCCTCCCCGATTGTCATCCCGGGCCTGCTCTCGCCCAATGGCGCCTCGCAGTATCCCAGTCATTCCGGCGTTCAGTCGACCTGTGGATCCCTGACATCCGGCCAGACGCTGGAAACCGCTCCGATGTCTAGGTCAAACAGTGCCTTGGACAACCCGGCCCTCCTTGGCCAGTTGGAGATGATTCGCATCCAATCACAGACATCCGGTGCTGGAGGTCACAACAGACACGACAGCCTTGGTGGCAACCCACTCCAACTATACCAGACAGTAGATGATGGCAGGACAGCAACAGCAGACATCGCCGCTCCTTGGGCAAGCACCAACCACCCAGGCTCCACTGCATACTCGTACACCGGATCGGCTCCTACGGACTCACACTTGTATCAGCACCAGCATGTGATGAAGAAGTCGGCATCACAGTCAAGCACCTCGTCGTCGTCGTCGTCGGCAGAAGTTGACCCGAGTCTCTCTTTCCTTGCGGATCACCTGTCGATGGAGCGATCCATCTCCAAGAACAGCACATCGTCATCCACATCGCTAAAGCACCGCGCCAAGGAAGCCCTCAGCCGCCAAAACGACAATGCTACCAAGGCCCGTCATCTCAAACCCAAGCCACCGGGTGGTGAGATTGCGAAGAAAGAGGTCGAGGAGCCCACTACTACAAAAGGCAAGGATGGGAAAGCCGTCATCTCCAAGGCCAAGTATGAGCGCCCCAAGCACCCGAAGGTGCGATGCTCCGAGTGCAACGAGAACCCAGATGGTTTCAGGGGCGAGCATGAACTCCGTCGTCACTTTGAAGCCAAGCACAAGCCCACGGTCAAGAAGTGGATTTGTCGGGATCCAGGTCTTGCAGGCATTCCTCACAGTGAGGTCGCCACCAAACCTCTCAGCGACTGCAAGCACTGCTCTGCTCAGAAACTTTACGGCGCTTACTACAACGCCGCCGCCCATCTCAGACGCACTCACTTCAGGCTCAAGCCGGCGCGGAAGAGTCCCAATGGATCCAAGAACGGACCCAAGGGTTCTCAGTCCCCGACTGCCGAGGAGAAGCGGGGTGGCAAAGGTGGTGGCGACTGGCCGCTCATGAGCGAGCTCAAGCTTTGGATGGTTGAGGTGACGGTGCCCCATGACCAGGGCGAGACTCTCAATTCGGGGAGTCGCGACGCGTCTGGCCCCATGGACGTCGAGGACATGGATGGCGATGCTTATGATGGTCAATACGACAATCCCTTTGCCGGTGTTGGTACCAGCTTCCCGGCTGATCACCTTCAAGGCATTGACCCATCGTACAACAGCCTCAACGGTGAGCTGGGTGCCCCAGCTGGAGATCTTTTCCAGTCCGATGGCCTCTACCCAGGCACATCTGTACATGGACTCCCCATCTCGTCATCCGGCTTTGAATACAACTCTTCTGCTGAGCAGCACCAACAACAAAACATGGCATCGTCGGCAATGAGCCTTGATGGGCATGGTTACACCTCGCCGGTGTCCTCGACGGCCACTCTCACGCAGGCCGGTATTCTTGGCGATCACTCCATCATCCCAACGGCCCCGATGCACATGAGTCGGGACGACCTCGATCTATCTTTTGACATGATGTTCGGTCCTGGTGTGCACTGATCATCCCGGGCCTATTTTCTGCTTTTATGTCCATGTTTCCTTTCTCCTTGGATGTTGACTGTTGTTGATGGATCAGATAAAACCGGTTTGTTTTTTTTCCTCATATAACATTTCTTTCTCATGACACAAATCTGCTGCCCAGCAAACCCATGTCACTTGCGAGACGCTCCCCCGTCGATTTGTTCGCTTTTCACAGGATTGCTGGCCATCAGCAAGCACATCTGAATTACCTTCATGTTGGGTATCAGAGTGTTTGGCATATTACACTTGCGATTTCTCTCCTTTGTCATTTGGCTTGGTACATGGTTCGATAGCATTTCCTTTCCCTTTTGATGTTTTGGGCCTGGTCTCACGTTTCGTTTCGCTTCCCTTTAATCGTCGGTGGGGATACGTTACTCGGCTGGTCCCGGCCTTTTAGAGAGCAGCATGCGATGCGGGTGAAACCCATGGCCTGCCTCTCTGACGGAGTGGACAGACTTCAGAGTGTTCATACTCATAACGTTTTGGGTACAGGCTTTCGGGTTTTGACAACCGAGCCAAGCCCCGTTCTCGAAGAGCGAGAACGCAAAAGAGGAGAAGACGGTATCCTCCAGGAGTGAATAAGTGGTCAGATTTCAGGAGAACGAAAAGCTGTGTTATGGATGTTTCTGTATGTATCTATCTGCATTGCTTGCTTTTGCATTTGACGCGCGTTCCTCGTTGCTTCTCATCAAGGCGTTGGGTCACGAATTACGAATTATGACGGGGTTATCATGATACTGGACGATGGCGCATTCTGTACAAAGACCAGATGGGCACATTAGATTGGCTGTTAGCAGGAGTATATGCTCGTGGGATCATGGTGTTGACGGGTGGGGCATGTTTGGTTGGTTGACGGTGTTGAGAAGGAAAGAAAATGGGGTCCAATGATGTTATGAGGCGTTTCTGTTTGGTCTACTTCTGGGTCGGACGGGGTTGGGGAAGGGCATCACCAAAATTCATGGCTGGACCAGAAGAGGTTGGGTTTGATAGGCTCGCTGTCGGATATGATGGCCAGCCTGGCAGCAGGTACATTGTGATATACCTAGTCTTAATGTATAAATACCGCCTGGGAGTGTATTCTCCCGCTGAATGCTGTGTATTCAGACCTCCCCGTGACGTTGAATAAAGCGCCGTGAACGTGAAGCCGTGTCTCACTGAGGCCGGCATGAACAAGACAGGACAGGAATGGACCGGGTGGAAAGAACCGCACGAATCAGACAGGTGCCACCAGCGCGAGCGCGACATCGACACAGGATTGGACCAAAATGATGACCCCCCAACGAATGGCCACCCCTCAACAAATGGCACTCCAGCCCCTCCGACTGCGCAGGATATGGAGGGCCTGCAACGCCTACTGGTGGAAGTATTTAGCCACCTCCACAGTGCTGTGAGACAGGCAGCGCGCGCACCCAACGCCCACTCTGCGCGGGGGGCAAGACGGGCAAGACCTAGAATAGACTCAACTCTGAAGAACAGTTAGGGAGAAGATGCCGAGAATACAGCGGCAGAAGATAGACGGACGGTGGGATGGACGGTGGGACGCAGCACGGTGGGATGGATGCATAGTGGGAGGCAGCAGAGTGGGAGGCAGCAGAATGAGTGGGTGGGTGTATTGTAGTGTAGTGTATCTAACTAGTGGATGCATTAGTCTGGTGGCACCCCACGGGAGCGCCCGTCCGTGAATAAACTTGGCTCAACTTAACTTCCGTGGCGGCCCCAATGTTAGGTTCAGGCCGATTTGATGGCACGGTTGTCCAAAGGTAGGAAGTGAGGGTGGGAGTGAGTACCGAGTAAGTCAGTCAGTCTTACCTAGGTACCCAACCTCTTTTTTTTGGTTCTTTCTTCTTTTTCTTTCTTTCTTTTCTTCCTCTAGGTACCTGCCTGCCTAAGCTAGACAAGTATCTGATTAGATGAGCTTCATGTCCTAGGTGCCTGCCTGCCTACGTAAGGTAAGGTAAGGTAAGGCAGTTGATAGGCCGCCATTCATCAACAACATTCCGTGATCGCAGATGACCTACACGCCGCGTAGCTGGAGGGTATCCTACATGCGCTCATTACACCACTGCATCACTGCATCATGGAATTGAGGGCATAGCATGGCACGGCATGGCAGCAGGGCATGGTATCATCACAGTATATAGATGTTTTGTATCGGCAATACCCATACAATGAAGTAAGTGTATGGAGAGATCATTGGAAGTCCACTACTGCTGGCTGCACTGTAATGTCCCCCCACTGTCCTCCTCTGCTGTGCTGCAACACAGCAACACAGTCAATCACACTCACAGTAACAGTAACAGTCACAGCAACACAGGCACTCTACTTTATTTATCCCCTAGGTAAACTCAGGTAGGATACGTCCGTAGCAGCAGCAGTCACACACATCACACGCACCACACCTCCCGTCATCGGACCCAGCCTCGGGCTTGATCTCAAACTTGAACTTGAACTTGAACTTGAACTTGAACTCAAACTTTGATCTCGAACTTGACCTCGAACTCGATCTCGACAGGGCGATTTCATGTACGATTCAGTTTCATGTGTATATTGGATAAGATACATCTAAGTAGGTACCTAAGGTAGGTAGGTAGGAAAGGTAAAGGTCACCAGCCTGGTCTGGTCTGGTCTAGTCCGGTTCATTTGCAGAGTCCGTAAATGTTGATGCAGAAATGCAAAAGCGCGGCGCGTACCTCCAGCGTGCCTCCGATTGCCTCAGCTGCCTCAACTAGAGTGCAGCGCAGAGAAGCAGTGCAGCGTTGTGGTGCAGCGTTGCAGTACCCTCCAGCCTATGCAGCCATTCAGCCATTCAGCCATTCAGCCAAACAGCCAGCCAGCCAACGCGTTCACATCAACGCGGCGTCTACAGAACGTTGCAAAGCGTTTGGATGCAAGTTCTGTATTGGGCTCTGCAAGCTCTGCAGTACAGCACCCAGTGCAGCGCCAGTACGGCTTCATTGCGGTTCCATTGCAGCTCCCTTTGCGGTTCCTTCCTTCCCAGTGTAGAAGCGCCCGTTCAGTTCACGCCATTACATTGCATTGGCGGCCACAGAGGCAGGCAGGCGGGCCACACAGGCAGGTGGCCAGACCAGAATGGAACAGACCGGACCAGACCAGGCCAGACTCGACTAGACCACCAGGCCGTCGATCTTTTTAGAGATCCAATCGGTTTGTTTTCGGCCTTTGGGTTTTGGAGATGCAGTCTCGGCGGGCTTCCATCTTGGGCATGACGGGATGGCACATAACTATGTGGGGGAAAGGATGAGTCGCCGTCAGCCGCGCCGCCTGCAGGCTAGATGCCCAAGTACGGCGGTAGGCTCCTCGGGTTGGCCAGTTGGGTAGGACAAGATTTGCGAGACCAGGGGGTATCGAGTGTGTTTATTCGCTTGGCGTTTCTGGGGCATCATTGCTGCGGGTCGTATCAAGCTCGGCATATTCAGCTTCCAGACTGTAGAAAGAAAACTGAAATATTGATCATTAACATGATTCGTAAGCCTGTCTGTTACTAGCCCGCCAAGTCCATCCCAATCCCGCCATCCTTCCAGCTCATCAGCTCATCCAGAGCAAAAACCGAAAAGCCCATCCTATCCTATCCAAAGGAACTTGCATCAAGCTACTGCTTGCTCATTGGCAGCCACTCCCACCGCCCCGCCACCCCCCCCCGCGTCTCAGGTGCCAGCCTGTTGAACGCACTCGACGCCAGATCCAGATCCGTCGGCCCACACCCCGTGCAGCGATCCACAACCATAACGTCAACCGATGTATTCGGGTGGCCCACTTCGTCGGAATATGCCCTCGACACACGAATCATCCTTCCACACAACGGATTCAGATTGGGGTTCCCGCCCGCGTTGGCGTTTGCCCCCGCAGCATCAAACAGCTCGTGGCCGACGGCGCAGATGTAATCGGCGTCGGAGCTAACCCACCCGCAGGCGCCAAGGGCGGGTTTGAAGAAAGTGAGGTCGCCCTCGTACAATCGGGTGGGATCACCATTGTCGGGGAGTGGGAGCTGTCGTGTTGCGTCTTTTTTCAGGCCTAGGCCAAGGCCGAGACCTAGCGCTAGAGCAATGATGGCGAGGATGAGCAAGATGAGGAGCAAGATAAACCGAGGTCTGGTGAGACCGCAGCATTTTCGGTCTCGGCCTCGGGAGAATAAAGCGACGAAACGGGCGCGACATCGTGCAGGGAGCGAGCCGCCCGGCGTAGCGGGTGGAGTTGGGAAGCTTTGGAAGGAGGAACGACGGTGGGTTGGGAGGAGGGAGTCGGCTGTCTCTTTCGGGAGTGAGTCGACCGAAGCGGGGCCGAGGGCGGAGCGGGATCCTTGGCTTGGCCGGGGCTTGAGCGCCGTGGCGAGCCGGCTGTGACGCCAAGATCGGGACACACGATCGCGTGTTAGAAAAGGCCGTTTTGGTGGATTGACGGGGATCTCCCAGTCGGGGACATGGCGGATTCGCTGAAGCGAAGGGGATTCCGGAATTTCTGTGACGGCGGGCTTATCATCAGGCATCCTGGCGGTGCCGTTTGGGTATATTGACGTCATGACTAGCTGGAGTCAGCGACATTTAAAATGCTGTGATTATGTCGATTTGGTGATATGACGACGAAAAAGGGCGATAAGAGTGGAAACTGCGGTTCATGGTAAGAGTTTTAAGAAGCGGGAGGGGAGATGTTCCACAGCCACAAAGAAAAATGGGCGGTCCTTTGCAAGCGGCGTGTGTGTGACGACAACGACAATGACGATGCACGGCAAATCGCAGCCATCTGTGCCAAGTTGCTGGGGGTTGGTCGCATTCCTGATCCACTTGGTGGCGGGGGATGCTGCGCGGTTTACCCCAAAATTGTTAGCATGGGACTTGCTGCCCGTGGGTGGAGGGCGAAGAGATTTCGGCCCTGATTTTAAAACTCTGGTGTGCTTCCTCGTCGAAAACTTTATTGCTCGCAGATGGCTCGAGCCCTTTACATTCTTCCTGGTAATTGAGCTTCGAGATGCAGGCATCTAGAGTCACGCCGTAGGCTGCGCGAAAGTACTTTGTACCGCTCAAACAGTTGTTTAGGAGGGGTTGACCGGATTTCCCGCGCCAAGCTTTCAGGGCTTCGAACTGCCGAAGCCACCATGGCCCGATCCATGACGCTTCAATCTTCGAGTCCTTGATCTGGTTCCCTGTCGTTTTCTTCCAAGAGCGCCTGCTCTTCTTCCGATGCTTTAGTCTTCCGCACGGCATCTGCAGCGACACGGACCCGCGCCCATTGCCAGCGGCGCAAAAGGCCCGCGTTCTCGTCAATCTCGATTTCCTTGGTGAAAACATGGTCGACCGCTTCCAGCATCAGACCGCCCGTCTCGGGATAAAAGAGCCAGACAATAACGGCATTGACGAGATTAAATGCGGCCCAAATCAGGTAGAATCGCCAGCCCATTTTGGCGATTCCGACGGGTGTAACTTCGACAACGAGCCAGTTGCCAACAAAGTCGGCCGCTGCCGCGAGTGCGGATCCCTTGGCCCGGATCTTGAGCGGGAGGATCTCGGGCGGGTAGATCCAAACGCAGGCCATCCACCCCCAAGTGAAGCAGGCTTCGAACAGGAAGAGAAAAATAACTGCAGCGATGGCTCCGGCACGGGTTCCTGCAGCAGTTGAGACGGCTTCGCCGATCAGCACAAGGCCCATCCCGATAGCCATGGTTATGAACAGCCTCCGTCTCCCGACGCGGTCGATGGTGTACCACGTTACAAACGAGGCCAAAACGTACCACAGCTGGGTGAAACAGCCTAACAAGAGTGCGCTTTCCTGGTTCATGCCCAAGGCGGTGCGGAAAAGAAGCGGGGCGAAGTAGGTGATGATGTTGATGCCACTCATCTGCTGCATAAACTGGATACCGATGGCGAGGAAAAATCGTTTGTCGGCGCTGACCCCGTTGGACCGGAACAGGTCTCCCCAAGTGCCTCTAGCCTCTCTCTCAGCGGAAAGGGCACCGAGAATATCGTCCATCTCCTTTTGCACCTCGCGATCCCCCTCATCTTTACCTCGCAGTCTCGCCAAGACCGACAGAGCCTGTCCGGTTGTGTCGCCATCGTGTGTAGCCAGCCACCGGGGCGTGTCGGGGAGAAACGGCGTAGCAGTTAGAATGTAAAGCGCAAAGATGCACTGGAATATCAGGGGTGCTCTCCACTGGGCGTCACCGGGGTGGAAGTAGAAGGCGTAGTTTATGCAGTAGGCCATCAGCAATCCTACTAGCATAGTGGTCAGCTGGCAGCACACTTGCCAACCACGTTGAGCGTGGGGGCTGATCTCGCTCTGGTACACAGGTGTGACGCTGGTGGTGAAGCCGATGCCGACACCCACGACAACTCGTGCAGCCACAAACCATGAACGCGCCGGGGCACATCCCATAGCCAGACCCCCAACCGCCACCAATAGCGCGCCCAAAAGCAGAGTATGCTTTCGCCCCAGTGGCTCCCCCACAAATGCGGCGAGCACAGCACCCAGGACGGCGCCGACGTTGTACACGGCGGTGATGGTGCCGATTTCGAGATCCGACGGGTTTCCCATGGCGGCAAGCCAAGAAGGCGAAATGACCACGCCCGACATGACGCCTTGGTCATAGCCAAAAAGGAGAAATCCCGCACTGCATACCGATGTGATGGCCGCTACGAGCACCGCGCCGCGGAGGCGGGACACCATGGTTGAGGGCGCCATTTTACTTGGATTGTGGGTGACAGACACGGAGTCGTCGGAGTCGGGTCGGGGGATGTGTTCTGCATCCTGTCTGGCCAAGCATTGGGTCAGCTGGGCAATTCTTGGCGAGATGGGTTAGGGGAGTTGGAGAGTTTGAGACCCTGAAGGGATGCTAGCGAGATTTTGAGTGTGTAATCCGAAGTACCCGAAAACCCTTTGTCTTGGACCTTGGAAGTCGGTCGTCTGCTGATTAAATTCTCTCGGCTAATAGATTGGTAAATCTTTTTGACAGATTTGACCCTGCTTTGCAGCTAGATGTTCTCACGAGTGAACCGCTCTGCGGATGCCTGGCAGGCTGCGCTAACAGCCTTTCAGCCCGGGCCTGGGTTGAACTGCCCACACCAAGCACAGGTGCCTTTGTGAACAAACAACGTGCAAGACAATGACTGGAGTTTTCTATTTCTTCCAGGTTCTCTTGTATTCTCCAGGTTCTCTTGTATTCATACCGCATTGAATGATAGATTTCTGGTATCCATTCTATTACCTGTTCTGTCCGATCCCGATGGATGAAATTTCTATCTTGTTCCCTTGCGAGCTGCGTACGTGCTGCGGCATCGTCCAGTCCATGTTCGGTGTACTTCAAGTTCGTAAGTCGCTGCTCAAAACAGACTGACTGGAACATAAGTTCTGACCTGGCCAGCCTGGCTGGCTGCCTGTTTATGTCGGGTACGTGATTCAAGTTTGCCGCCAACGTCTACATGCATTGATAGCTCAAATTGGGCCTCGACTGTGAATGTACCCTCGTAACATCGTTCAATCCTAAAAGTACCTTATCAACGGCAGGTCCACCGAAACCCATCATCTTACGTCATATTCGGAAGTAGGGCGATCCTTGAAGAAAAAAAAAACACTGCGCTGTTCCCTTATGTACGTCCCCGATGGATATCTCCATCTCCAGTCACGGTTCTGTAAACGACATGGCATGCATGGTTTTGGCGCGCGAGATGAGCCGTAGCCGGGACTTGAGAGATCGCTATCTTTTTTATCTGGATCTGTTGCTGCTGCTGCTATTACTGAGGCAGCGGACTGGACGGGAGGAAAGGGATTATGATCTGCTTACCTACCTAGGTACCTACATATCGAATAGGGAGAACCAACATTGGAAGCTACCGTAGGGTACTAGGGCACGGCAACAACTCATATGTTAATAATGTCTCTGTGGGGATTGCTCCAGGGGTTGCTCTAGTGATAGAATAAGACTGTTTTTTTTTATCCAGTCACTATCAGGTTCTTTGTAGTAGTTGGTGTTGACCGGGTTATGTCATGTTATGCTACGTTTGTTTGTTTGTTGGTTGGTTGGTTTCATACCTATCATCAAGACAAGGAATATATATATGACCAACAGTTTGCGTCTAAACACATTCCTCGAGTTCCCCCCCAAAAAGTGAAATCTTTTTTGTCTCGATGATGCCACAATGCCACAATGCCATTGCCACTGCCACAATAACGTCGGGCATCGCCCGCCAGAAATAAATTCCTCCTCACTTGACAGATAGTTCAGTTAATGTTTTCAGCCCAGCCTTGTTACTCCCACACATCCCGCAATTTTATTCTAGCACTAGCAGTTAACCCCCTCTCTTACATATACTCTTCCATCCAAAATACAATCATGGATCATACGAATCTTCTTCTCGCAGAACAGGTTACTTGGGTGCCCCGCGACTGCCTAGTGCCCACCATACGTTGGCGTTTCTGGTTCTACTTCAGTACTTTAGGAGCCGCCGTGAGTTCTCTTCATGTTGCGGCTCGCCCTCCCCACCGCAGCACAGTGCTTCATTGGCAAACATTTGTGATTCTGCCTAGACACCCGCCGTTAGCTTGCACAATAATTGACGCCTTTGATTCCGCTGTGTCGCGTCTGACGCCGTGAAAATTCCCTGCCAGGATTTCTTTGTTTCTGCCTCGGGACGCGCGCACATTATGGGATACGCCGTGAACTATCTGATGCGGGGAGTTTGTTTGTTTGTGAGTCGTTTGTCATCCGAACTTCTAGTATTGTTGCTCCGAGACACGCCTCACATCATGACGCGACGTGCACTATCCCTGAGATCAGTTTGTCGATACATCCTGAACCACTCACCTGAGAGCCGCAGATCCCAGGACTTAGCTCGAGTTTTGTACCATGGCACATTCTGGGACATGCTCCAGGACATACCGCGAGCCAAGCCGTAGGCCAGTCTGGTAGTACAGTCACCGTCACCACTTACAAGGCCGAAACTCCCATAATATCACTGTGGTCCCCATGGTGACACGAAGTGAACCATGCCTCGGGCCAACTTGTTTGCTCCGACCATCTCATCACGTCTGGCCCAATATCCCATATTTTCCTCAAGGATCCGCTTCGGAACCGGCTTTACGACACGCGGTGAACTTTGACTCGGGTCAGTCTGTCCATACGCCGACTATAAACATCCCTCAAGTGCAAAAGTCCCTCCGGAAGTTGCTCCGAGACGCGCCCTCGGAGCCGCTCCGAGACCCCCGCCGTGTTCCGTACCTGCTCCAGGCCAAGTATAAATTCCCCCTCCTTCGACCAGGTTTTCTCTCCTTCCACTCTCTCCTACACACTGCGCAGTTTTCTCTCCCAGCACTTGCTGGCAAGGGTTTTTCTTTCTTCTATAGAACCCTACTGGTTGTGTACACACCTACCAGACCTCTTTCGGTTACCCTCTTCACAATATCTCACATCTTCGTTACCCCCAGCCACAATGGACGACGACGACAACGCTGTGGAAGATTGGCTCTACGCCGCTCTTGTGGTCGGCGGTAACCCCCTCCCCTCCGCCGACCAAGTCAATTCCGGTGGCCAGCAGCATATTGCCGATCCATCGCCTGGTCTCCAGCAATTGGCTGATCCATCGTCTGGTTTCCAGCAGCAATTTATCGATCTGTCGTCTGATTTCCAGCAGCAATTTGCCAATCCGTTGCATGGCCTCCAGCAGCAATTTGCCAACCCCTTGCCTGCTGCCCAGCAATTCTTCGCTGCTCCAATAGCCACTCACCAGCAGTACCTCGCCGCGCCGCCGCTCGTCAGCGAGGCATCTTCTTTCCCCTTTACCCACCTAGTCAATTCCGGTAATCAGGAGAACTTTGGCATCGCGATTCCTGGCGCTGCCCCAATATCCGCTACCCAGCAGTATATTGCCGATCAGTCGCCTGCTTTCCAACATAACATTTCCGCCCCGGTGTCCGTTACCCAGCACTACCTCGCCGACCCGCTGCCTAATTTCCAGCACGACATTTCCGCGCCGACGCTTGACGCCCAGCAGTACTTTACTGATCCAGTGTCTGCAAGCCAGCAACCCTTTGCCGCCGCGATGGCTGATACCCAGCAGCACTTTTCCGCCCCCATGCCCGCTGCCCAGCAGAACTTTGCTGTTCCGATGCCTGCTAACGGGCAGGACCTCAACGCATCGTCGCCTGTCAGCCAGCCGCCCTTTGTCGCTCCGCAGCCTAACAAGGGACCTGTCACGCTCAAGTCTAAGCAAACGGAACTGATTGATCAATGGGAGACGAAGCGCAACATGCTAGGCAACGCGGTCAATTATTTCGAGTGGCCTTGCAGAGTCTGCACCAAGCAGATTTTCCGGCGTGTCGAAGGACGAAACCCGGACATCGCCGCGGGAACAGTCATCTCGAATCACCCCGCTGATACTAGGTTGACTGGGGGCATGCTTGGGTGCTTTTGGATTGGTCGGCCAGTCGATTTTGAGGAGCGATTCGGAGGCAACCCTAAGGTCGTCAAGTGCGTCAAGTGCAGTGTCCAGCATGAGACGGGTGTCTGGATGCAGAAGGACCGCGACACTCTCGGACCGAACCAGGAAGGTTTTGTCGGAGGGTTCCAGACCAAGTCGTCTAACCAGCTGAAGTACGATTCCAAGGGCGTGGAGCTTATCAAGGTCCTATGGGACAAATACCAAGCTGCCTGGGCTGTCCGCCAGGACGCGAACCGGTTCCCGGAAGCCTTTCGAGAGGTCAAGACCGCTGCTTCCCAGTTGGCAGACGCTGGATATATCGAGGGCATGGCCAGCCGCCGCAAGGGTGAAATTCGCCGCTCGAAGTCTTCAACCAAGTCGACTGAGAACAAAATGAACGACAAGAGCGACGACAACGGAGAACAAGATGGTGGAGACGGTGGTAATGCCGGCACTGCCGGCATCGTCGTCGCTCACTGAACATGACCCAAGGACGAGCGCCAAGAGAACCGGCTCGACTCACTGGAATCCCAGGAAACACGATCTCTCGGGTCGGACGGATCCCCGAGTGACAAGAGTTCAAGATCTGATGGGGGATCGCTGATGGGGTTGGGCTGGATTTTTTGCGCGATAGGGCGACTCTTGGTACGGTACGGTGGAGGTGGAGGTGGATTGGCGTTTAGGTACGGTGGACTATTTGGGGCGTTTTTCCATTGGCGCGCTTCATATCTGCTGATTTTCTCGTTTTCCCCTTTCTGCTGCCTCTTCGTTTGTCATGGGAGGTGGAGTCGCTTCGGTTATACCAGAGGTCGGCGCGCTTGGCTGTGGGGGGAGAGGTTCTTTGGGGTTGCTTGGAACCAGCTTGGAACCGTGGTTTGGGGGCCTGTAATTTTCTTTCCCGAGATTCTACCAGCTCTGGTTCTCACCTCAACCTGGAACCTGGGGATGAAGCTTATAGCAGCAGGCCAATATTGCTTTTTTCCGCATCGCGCATCATAAACGTGACTTGCTTGGTGAGTCTCTTCCTCTCCGATCTTCGAGCTTGACAGCAGCAAGTCCCAGGGCCGCCTTCCGTTCCCGGTCTGCAGTGCACAGACAGACTTGCGCAAAATTGAAAGCTCAGACCTTCAGTTTGCACAGGGAAAGAGCAGTCTTGCTCGTCTGCCTTCCGTACCCCGCAGCGTCCGAGATCCCCTGATCCAACCCTGCCAGCCGTCGATCTTGGCGCTCCTCTGCGGCTCGATCAACCTGACAAGCTTCCGCACCCTCGTGTCATCCCGGCGACCGTAATCCTATTCGGAGTACACGGCCGTATCACACACATATCCGTGGCGAGTCTAACTGCCCTGGGAACGGCCGTGTCTGAACGTCGTCCGAACGTGTCCGTGCATCGAATGCGCACGCCTAGTTTTCTCCCTTGCCAACTTCGCCAGGGAAGACTCGCGACACTACGCTAGCATGGAGTGCGCTCCACGTCCAGTGCACATGGCTTACGGCCTCGATTTAAAATGCTACCCCTCTCCACTCGATTCCCCTCCCCGGATCGCCATGAGCTCCTTCTCGTCGCCATTCCCGACATCACGATCCCCTCATGGCCGACGTCCCTCCTGGGCCCCCCGGTGGCCTTGCACCTCCAAACGGAGCCCCGCCAGGTGCTCCTCCCCCTCCAGGCATACCTCTCGGACCTGATGGCCTTCCCCTTGCAAATCTTCCTCACGACGACCTCGGCCCCGGTCTGACTGCCATCATCTGGGTTCTCGTTGTTGCCTCGGGCGCCTTCCTCGCCCTGCGTCTTTACTGCAAGGTATCCAGAGGTCGCCCCTGGTGGGACGATTTCATCCTCGCTGCATCATGGGTACGCACACACGCCCCGTCTTGTGCCAATACAAACTGCAGTCTGACTTTTGTATCAGGTCCTCCTTCTTGTCGATGTCATCCTCACCACTTACCTGGTCACGCTTGGCTACGGGAAACACATCTGGGATTTTCCCCAAGAGAATTTCCCAAAGTTCTTTCTCCCTGTCATGGTCCGCGCAACTTTTTCCATCACGGCCATAGCCTGGTCCAAAACTGCCTTTGGCGTCACCATGCTACGCCTCACCACGGGGTGGACTCGACAGGTGGTGTGGTTCATCATCATAACGGTCAACATATCACTCGGTTTGTCTGCGCTGCTTCCCTGGGTGCAATGCAAACCTCTGCCCGCCTCGTGGAACTTTTTATCCGAGGGTGACTGCTGGGACAAGAACGTACTGATGCGATTCAACATCTACTCGGGAGCTTACTCAGGCGCCATGGACTTTGCCCTGGCGCTACTGCCGTGGAAGCTACTCATGACGCTTCGAATGCGAAAGAAGGAAAAGATTGGAGCGGCCGTTGCCATGAGCATGGGTGTTTTTGCAGGCATCGCCGCCCTCGTCAAGACAGCCATGCTTCCGAGGCTTTATGAGCCGGATATCTACGAGGGCGTGCAGTTGATGATATGGGACACGGTGGAGATAGCGGTCACCATCATTGCCGCCTCGTTACCCGTGCTTCGTGTTCTTATCCGCGACGTTCGCTCTACCAAGGGTGCCACGTATGGCCCAGGTCCGTCGGCACTGGCGTCAGGTAGCAGGTTCCGGGTCAGCAAGTTCGCCAGCAAATTGGACAAGACGCAGCAAGACAGCATCAACGACAATCTCAACTCTTCTGGTCGACGCAACAGCCAGACGCAGGGAGATAATCGGAGTGACAAGAGTATTCTTGGAGAAGTCATGGAGCCTCAGGATGGCGCCATTATGCGGACTGACACGGTGCGGGTGGAGTTTGACAAGCGCAAAAGTCGAGATGATGTGGAAATGGGACGAATATCCAGGCATGGTTTGAGGGGAGATTGGACACCTCCGGGGGGGAAGGAATGAATGCATGACTGTATGGCACATGGTATGATTTAGTCAGATATCAACTTTCTGTTTATGATTTACTCAGATATCAACTTCCTGTTCATGTGTTTGCGGTGTGGTTGCTTTGAAGCGGGTCTCGCCTCTGGTTCTCCGACCACGTTCCCCTGACCCTAGCTCAACTCGACCCTCCCTTCCCCAACTGGACCCTCCCTACCCCAACTGACCCCTCCCTACCTCGAACCCTCATTGAAACCATCCAACTGATCTCACTGACGTGGTTGTCACGTATGATGGGTAGGCAGGATGAGTAGTGTGGCATCTCGGCTTAACGAGACGCTGACTCTGGTTTCTAGCAGGATTGAAGGAAGTAAACCCGAGTAATGTCACCATCAACACAGGTTGCATGTCTGAGTCGGTCCGGGTGCTTTTAGGCATGTCAAGATGACATTTGACGGCTATGGCTGGGGATTATCTCAACGCTGTGTTGGTCCAAATATATATTTGCTCGCGTGGACGTCTCCGGTTCCGGTCTGAGTGGAAGCTCCCCAAGTAGCCAGGCTATCAACAACTTGTTTTCCGAACGAACCAACTCGCATTCAATAAACTTAACAAGCACCAAAATGAAGTTCTTTTTCTCGCTGTTCGTTTCTGCTTTCGCCGCCTTTGTCCTAGCCCTGGCCACTCCCACACCCACTCCCACTCCCACCCCCCTCAATCTCAATGTCAATCTCAATGTCAATGTCAACTCTACCCTCGACAATCCACGCAACGCTAATGAAATCTCTCTGTGCATGCCATTTGCGCACTGGACTGTTCCTTCGTCGCTGTACGAATTGAATAATAACCTTTGGGGTTTGGACTTTGCAACTTCCGGATCGCAATGCACGTTCCTTGACTCTATCTCTGTTTTTTCTTCTTCTTCTTCTTCTCCTTCTTCCGTGGCAGGAGAAGAAGAAGGAGGAGGAGGAATATCTTGGCATACGACCTGGTCCTGGACGGGCTCGAGAGAAAAAGTAAAAAGTTTTGTATATTCCGGGAGAAAAGTCGAGAAGGCGAACAAGGCGGAGGAGGGTGGTGGATATCGAAGGAAAGTTTCAGAGATACGGGGGTTAAACACAAAGCTCGCTTGGAACTACCGAGATGATGGGCCCGAGGGGATGGGGATGAGGGCAAATGTGGCGTTTGATTTGTTTACTAGCCAAGATGGCGATGCGGGTACGGAAAGGGGGGATTATGAGGTCATGGTTTGGTGGGTTCTTCTTTTTCCTCTCAGTCAAGTCGTCGAGTTCTTCAGTTTTGTGTCCCGAGGGTACAGACGGGAGTGGATTGCTAATACAGTATACGAGAGTTAATATGAGTGAGTACAGGCTCGCACGCCATGGAAACGTCTCCCCTATCGGATCTGTCTCTGCCTCTTCACGAGCCGTCACCATTGCCGGACAAGTCTGGGATTTATATATCGGAATGAATGGGGACATGAAAGTCTTTAGCTTTTTGTCGTCATCAAAGGGAAAGGCGCTCAACACCTTTGCGGGAGACATCAAGGGGTTTTTTGACCATATTAAGGAGAGACATGCCTTTCCAGCGGAAGAGCAGTATTTACTCAGTAGGTATTTTCTCTCTCTCTTTCTCCCCACCCTTTTTTGGTTATATTTGTTTAGAATGTTGTGAAAGATTTAGCTGACTTGCTGGCAGCGTTCCAGTTTGGCACAGAGGCGTTCACAGGAGGCCCGGCGACGATGACGGTGGCGCATTTTGAAGCAAATGTTTCTTGATTTGTGGCACTGACAATCTGCTTTAAAGCTTACGGCAGTCAGTTTTGTTCTTCTGTGGTCAGGAGGTTCAATTTTGAGTTTATTCCTGTCAGATGGCTTATGAGAAAGACTTCTTGCGACTCGCTTCACTATAGCCTACGCCCGTCTCCACCTTGTTTTATTTCACCATATCTCGAGACACGTTCCAGTCTGCAGCGCATGACATTTACCATTGACTGCCCGCAGTGAACTTGCTGTCAGCAGTTCGTGACAATATTACGCCTCTCTGATGTCATCAAGCTCAAACTGATCATCCTCCATTCTCACCTCTGACAATCACCACAATCCAAACCAAGGCACATACATTCCAGGCACAGCATAGCGCGCCATGGTTGAATTGAGCTGAACCTGGTCTCGCCGCATTAAAACAATCCCATATCCTAGCCTGTCACGCCTGTCCAGTTCAAGATTGAAAAGAATTGCCGAGATCCGATCGCTTCACGTTGCATCAATGCAGATCCATCAATGCGTTATAGCAAACCCGAAAAATGTCGATCATATTTCCCGCAAAAACTTGACACGCCCTGATGCTCTTTGGGACAAGACTTGAGACGATTGACAACGGCGATCATTTGAGGTGTTCGCTTGGCCGGGTCCATGCACAGTTTCTGTACGCAGTGAAACTAACAAACGGACTGGGAAATATCAGCCAAATGCAGATAGATACCTTACCAAGTCATGTTCAGCAAATAAACTAAGCAGTCCGGTTCGGTGTTTCCATGCCGAGCTGAGCCGCTATCTGAATTGATGTGCAATCTGCCGGTGGTGCAGCTGGTGTAGTGAATGTGGTGCAGGCGGTGCAGGCGGTACAGCCCGGCACGTGCGGTCTGGTACGGAGAACATGGAAGTTTGAGATTCAACTCGACTTGACACACCATTCTGCCAAGCCGTGCTTCACATTTTCGCCCCCCCCCTTCCCTTGCTTCGTTTCCAACAAAAAAAACCATGGCAAAACCTGGCAAAACCCGGCAACACCTGTGCCTGTCAGACTTTTAGCCCCCGCTGCCTGGGTTCGTGAAAGAAAGCGGTAGCGATCGTCTGATGTCTGATGGTAGATTCATTTGTTGCATCTCCGTGGATCTTTTTTGGCCGTCACTTTTCATAGTGCATGCTCATATATAAAGGAAGGGTAGATCGCACGCCATTTCACCTGATTTTCTTTTTCTCTCTCTATCAACCGGACTATCTATCTATCTATCCATTCTTTAGGCAGTGCCTTTTTTTGGGGGTTTCCCTTCCAGTCATTTTCGATTTTAATAAATCCCGACCTGGTGTCGTTCTCTTACAAAACAAATCAAAATGGTCCGCATTACTTTTGCCGCTGTCCTGGCTTGTAGGTTTCTCTCCCTTTCCCATCAAACCTCTCCGAGTAAGGTATAAAAGACTAACAGAAACAAAATAGTCGCCATCGCCATCTCCGCTCAAGCTATCCCCAACCCCTCCGGTGCTCGCGACGTCGGCAACGGTCAGGGCCGCCAGTTCACGACGGGAGGATGTGTCAACAACGCCGACTGCCAGGAGGGGTGCTGCGCCAATAACGGCCAGGGCACCGGAATCTGCTCGGGCATTGGTGCCGAATTCCAGAATGGAAAGCAGGGCTGCGGATTCGTCGACCCCAATGCCGCGCAGACGATTGCGGCGGCCAAGGCCCAGGTTCAGAAGCAGGGATTTTAAGCTACCTACCTTACCTACCTTGCCTTACCTTATTATCTACGGTACCTACCTAAGAAAGGGTTGTGGGAAATCGGGCCAGGGAACATGAAAGGAATGGCATGACATGACATGACATGATACACAACGTCGTCAACTGCTGGATGAGATATTCCGGGCTGCAAAGATGAAAATGTACCTACAGTGCATAAGCAAGGACCAGGTCCACGCTCTGTATCACAGCAATACATAGTAACACAAAACTCTGTTGTTGCTTGCTGCCAGTATGAAGAAAAGAAATACCCAGCTCTGTCCCTCCATTAGTATTGTTTTGGAATTCTCCCTCCCACCTCATAGATATTGTTCCTTCGAAAATACAACACTGCCCGATGGCATAAACGAACACCAACCAGCCTCTTTCAGTCTTGCTCGTAGACACCAGCCTGCCTTCCCCCACTGTTGATTCTGCAAAGGCTAGTTTATACATCACCTGCCGCAAAGTCTTGCAGCTTGAAGCCCTTTAGACACTTCATTACATAGTCTCGCTCCTTCCAGGCCCAGTCAGCCAACTCATCGTGAACGATGCCGCCATCAGCTTCCCGACATTCATGCCATCGTACATGAATTTCGGTAAACGTAGGACCTCGCTTGAACTGGCATATCTGTGTTGACTTTTCGACCTCCTCATACCATTTAGGAGTTTTAATATTTGACAACACGTCGAGCAGTGCCTTTATGCTGGTGCAGTTGGTGTGGATGTTAGCCCGAGCCAAGACGCCGAGCTGCATTGTTCGGCAATTGATATTGCAGCCAGATTCATTCCGAATGAGAGACTCTACCCGTTTGTCCCGTCTCTCAACAAAAACCATTGATAGAATGTGTGCGTTTCGCATTAATCTTTCCTGCTCCAAAGTTGGTACAGTCTCGCAGCAATTGAAGCGGGGCGTGAAAGAACACTTACTGATCACTTTAGACGGAATTGGGAGGTGGGAACATGGTTGGAAAGGACCCTCGAGCTCGTTAATGGCTTTCTGGGTCAGAAACTCAAAGTATCTATCATCTCCAAAGACCCAGGCTATGCTGATCCATAAATCCAGCAGGGGCGAAGTACAATACAGCTCCTTTTTGTCAGCCGAGGCAACCCAGCACCTCGTGTTCGTGAGCAGCGGCTCATGGGCACTATAGTAGTCGACTATGATGCTGACCTGGGCCAGTTAGGTCAGGCTGAGGGTTTGAGGAACCTGCCGTTGACGTCCGTGGATCACATTTAGCACAGTGGTTAGGGCTTCGACATTCCAGTCCTCGGCATCGATCCGAAAAATGCCGTCCTCGGCTTCGACTTCTTTCCAGCCTCCCGTCAAGGCCTCCTTGAAGACCGGGGACGCAAGTATGAGATGTCGCGAGGATAGAAGGAATTTGAGTACTTGTGGGTTGTTCGGGGTCTCTGTCTCCGTCTCCGTATCTGTTTCTGTTTCTGTCTGTCTTGGAGGCGGCGGGCTCTTCAAGCTCTTGAGGGCGTGGATGCAACTGTATCGCGTTGGGATGTGGAGAGCCAGAAGACATCGCCCAAAGGGTCGATAATGATGTCTGCAGTGGGAGCCGCCGCGACAATAGTTGAATCGCTGAGACGCACATATTTGCTAGGACGCTCCATGACGAAAATGGTTGACGGGCAGACGCAGTGTTGTTGAGGCGTTTTTGTGATGGTCGAAGATTTCCCTTCGCGCGTGGCATTGGTAGGTTTAAGCAAGGCTCTAACCTATTCGGTCTAGCCCTGCAGATCCCTACGGAAAAGACCGTTCATGATGTCATGAATCTTTGTGGTCGTTGACTGAGCTCAATAATTTCAGTTTTCTCCAATTCAAATAATGATTCAGTTGTCACATGCCAGGTACTAAATTGCAACGAGTCAGTGTTTGGCGTGACCTTTTCTGCTTTGATAAGTCGAGCCTTCGCGTTTGCGATCTATCTCCGGCAGATGCCTGATCGTAACCACTAACTACGGAGGCATCTAACTGGCTATTTGGTCCGCACCCCGATGTGGCTTCAGGTTATTGAGTGCTGGCGAACCTAGTTATGACCCCTAAGCCTTGAAAAACGAAAAACTGGTAAACTATCTAGCATGGATTAATGGCCTCGCTCATAGAGTTGAAAGTTGAAAAGAACGTCGATACCCCAGTCCATATCTAATTTGCCCTCCACACACCTCCCCAATGTCTCATCGCTGTTCTCGCCCATCGGACTGAGAGGAAAGGGCCTAATCGCGTGCCGCAAACTCATCTAGTTTCAAGCCCCGGACCTGCCCCAACGAGAACAGGCTTGATGTGTATTCCGCTAACACATCACCGCTGGAGTTGCCGCCGTATGAACAACGGTGCGCGTTGCGCTTATCATTTGGGTGTGTGAAAGGTTCACACCACTTGGGAGTCTGTATCTGGCGGAGTTGCCTGTGCAAAGTCGATAGACTGTGTCCGTACTGGCCTGGGTGGATGTCGCCGTCAAGGAATCCAAGTGTGTGCATGGCTTGAACCAGGCTGCCGAGTTGCATCGTTCGGCATTGGGTATTGCATCCTATTTTTTCATTGATGAGCGACATCTTGCGCCTGCCAAGGTCACTAATAACATCAGCAATAAATTCTGCGCGCTTATCGTCTATCTTCTCTGTTAGGGAGTTAGCAATGCAGTATTGTAGCAATGTAATGAAAAAGGAGACTTACTGGTTACTGCACTTGGAATTGGAAGGTGACGAGATGACTCGTAATGACCCTCGAAATCCATGATGATACGTCTTGTAGCCTCTTCAAATCTCTCCTTGTCTTTAAAAACCCAGCTGACACTCATCCACAAATCCCCACCAGTCACATGATCGTGCGGTTCTTCTTCGTCGACGGCATTGATCCATTTTTCCGCAACAATCAGAAATGGCTCATGCATGTTGTAGTAATCAACGATAATGGCAATCCGAGCCAACTGCGTAAGGCAGACTGTATTGGGTATCTGCCGAAGGCGCCCATGAAGAACGTTCAAGACGGTGGTGAAGGCCTCGACATTCCAATCCTCGGCGTCAATCCGGCGCAGGCTGTCTTGGCTATCTGGTTCGCCTTCTCTCCACTCTCCCGTCAAGGCTGCTTCGAAGACCGAAGATGCAAGTATGAGATGCCACTAGGATACACGGAAGGCAAACGTATCACCTGTGGTGCTGAGGTCCGTATCGGGCGTGTCTGGCTCAAGTTGAGTGGCGTTTGGGTTCGGAGCGTCAAGATGACATCGCCCGACGGGTCGACAATGACTTCACGAATCGTGGGGGCAGATGCGGCAGAAGCCATGTTTCCACTTGGCTGACGCCCAGAGTACCGTCTTCGTTTGCTGTGGCGCCTCATCGCTCGGGGTCAGTAAAAGGCGAACCCTGTTCTGCGATCGGGTGAGGTGGGATAGCGAGAAGTATTGTGCCCCGCACTTCAGAATTCAAGGGCAGTTGGGAATTTGGTAAGCATCGAGTAGGGTTGGACGTGATTGGTGCCAGTATCGTTTGCTGCTTTCCAAACAGCCTTCCGCAGACGCTTAACTCATCATTACCTTATCCCAAGACCAGCCTCCACTGCATCATTCCCTCTTCTGAGATCATTCCGAACGCAGTGGCTGCGAAGGGCATGGTGATATTTGAGACGATGAAGAGTTGATGAGTTGAATACAGTGAGATGCACGAGTGGTATTCGTAAGGGTCATCGCAGCGTAAAGTGCAGCAACAGCCTGACAGGTTCAATTTGGCCATGATCGGCGCTGAGGTCGCCGAGGTCGTCTGACAAATGTAAGATGAAATGAGCCCAACTCGCCAACTGTGGCGGTAATCGGGGTTCATTTACAACCGAAATCAACGAGAGAGCCCTTCACAAAGACAAACTGTGCACCCTCCCGGCCAAAGGCCATAGACGGGTTGTGCCCTCTCCAACCGCAAGCTTGGACCCAAGGTGTCAGGAAAGGATGGTCGCGGAAATGCGGAATGATACAGCCGGAGAAAAAGCAGACGAGTTTCCCGCACTGTGCGCTCCACCGGGTCTAGACCTCGCTCCGGTGTCAGTCCAGGGTCTGGTTGGTGTCTTGACCGAGTGGGGATAAGCTCGGCAGTGGTCGGCAGGCAGCGGATGGCTGAACGCCAACTGAAGCCGGGGCCGCTTCCGAAGGGCTCGCACCGTGACCAACCACAGGCTTTGTCACACCGCCAAATGGTGCATTGCATTTGCATGCAACACCATCCCACGTACCAAATTCCAACTCTGTGCTGGCCCGAGCAATGGAAAAGAGCGCCGACCACCTGGTAACGTGCGGGTCTGTCTTGGTAGCTCCCAGAACGTCGGGAGCACGACCTGAACGCTGAACAGCCGACCGTTGCCAGACGTTAAAATTGACGTCCGGCAACCTGCTGGCAGCCCCCGGAGCAAGCTAAATGGGCAGCCTCGGGGGGCGGTGCGGAACCCGCCGCGACAAGTGGTCACAGGGACCCTGCTGGATGAGCACTAACAAATCCTGCTAGGGTGGTAGTGTGTCGGGCCATCCCACCCCTCTTCGACCCAGGGAAACAGCGTCCGGGGTGTCAAGCTGGGCTAGAAGGGAAAGAGCAGACCACTTTTTCCCCTGCACTCTTTCTTGCCCGGCCCAGCCTGTCGGAAATCCTTAATTGTCACTCCTCCCATCCTCGCTCGCAATCGCGGAGTTCCGGCCGTCCAACCTTGTTCTCTCGTCTGCAACCCCCCGAATCCACCGGCACCATGATGCGAGAGGAGTCCGACGACCAAATTGAGGTCGACACGGTCGGTTTCTCTGTCCCAAAGCGCTGCGCCGCACAGCTTCACTGACCAAACAGCACAGAACTCGAGCGATTCGGGCCTTAGTTGGAAAATGTTTGTGCATACGCCCTCCACTGTCCCCTGCCTACCCCGTCTTTCCAATGTTGGCCATTGCACTGTTCCAACCTGTCGGGACCTTGGCTGATCAGCGACTACCCAAATCCAGAAGATCGAGATCCAACTTTACCGACTCGGTCAGGGCAAGCATCCTTACCTATCCCATCGAGAATGGTCGTCGCTACCATGCCTTCCGCTCTGGCGGTGAGTCCACCCTGGCGTTTTATCTCGTCGTCGCCGCCATTCTGATCACCAGTAGCCTATGTCATGCCCAATGATGAACCCGAACAAGAACGCCTTGATCTCATGCACATTCTCCTGACTAAAGTCCTCGACGGCAAGCTCTACCTCGCGCCCGTCGACCTCACCAAGGCGGAACGTGTACTGGACATTGGTACCGGCACCGGTGTTTGTTAGTCTCCCGCATCTGGGTCATCACCTGGGTACTAACTTATGTTAGGGTCCATGGCTATTGGCCAGGAGTTCCCCAACGTTCATGTACGTCACTTGCTCCAGGAGAGGGGTTGTAGGCTAACCGACTGGATAGGTACTGGGTGTAGACCTCAGCGCCATCCAACCGCTCTGGGTGCCATCGAATGTCGAGTTCATCATCGACGACGTCGAGTCAGCCTGGGTAGACGAGATCAAGCACGACTTCATCTTTTGCCGCTACATGACTGGGTGCATCAAGGACTGGCCCAACCTGATACAATCGATCCACGAGTAAGTTGCCTGCCACTGCGATTTGAAAAGGTTCAGGGCTGACTGGCCAGAAATCTCGCACCTGGCGGCTGGGCCGAGTTTCAAGACTTTGACTTGACATACTACTCCCAAGATGGGACGTTGAAGGACGGCGACCACGTTGCATACTGGTTTAGGACACTACTGGATGCCATCCGTGGCTTGGGCATGGAGCCGTGTCCCGGCCCCAAGCTGGAACAGTGGGTGCGGGAGGCGGGCTTCACCAATGTGCGCCATATTCGCTACAGCCTGCCGATTGGCGGGTGGCCCAAAGAACAACGTCTCAAGGAGATTGGCATGTTCAACCTGCATCAGATGCTGAGTGGCCTCGAAGCCTACTCGTTACGTATCTACAGCCAAGTGTTGAATTGGGAGACGGATGCCTTCAATGACCTGCTTCACAAGGTCAAGAAGGATTTGATGAACAAGAAGATGCATGCACAGTATGACTTGTAAGTGTTTACCTCCCGTGGATTTATGTGTGGCTAACTGTGGTCAGTCATATTGTCTATGGGCAAAAGAGTGAGGAATGACGTGCAAGAAGCTGGGTGGGACATGATCAATGTTTCTAACTTAGAAAGGAGGAGGATTATTAGGTATTGTCCCATGGGCCAACACGCCTGAAATTACAGACAGCCCCACAGTCGGGGCTCTAACAACAGCAGAAAGATGGGGAATTTTCATAGCGGCGTATCGGTTTACGGAACGGCAGACTTCCGGCGTTGGTTAGCGATTGGATACAGGGGTTAAACGTGTACTGCCACGTAAAGTTTTGGATTCGCATCCTTGTTCAGTTTTATTCTGGCGAATAGAGAAGCTATATATCGATGTTGAGTTAGCTCTGCTGCAGTGATAGTTCTTCCCGGTGACAAATCATCACTCGAGGTCCTTCTTGACTGGTACAGGCGGTAGGTTTTTGTCTGGGGGTGGACATGTTTTGCATCCAGCTTCCCGTGTGTTCATTCAAGTGTAGTGTTTGCCCCATCCAGTCAGCAATATTCTCAAAGTCCTGGATGTAATATTTGGGGGTGAAGGGTCGACTGGTTCGGCCGAGTCTATCTTGTTCTCTTCAGTTTCTTTTTTCTTATTTTTCTTTGTTCAGTTCGTGTGATTTTCTCTAGATTCATGCATAATGATAATTTGATCTTTGTGGCTGTAGGGTGGTAGATGCTGGCTGGAAGAGGAGGAAGAAAGAAACTTGATACTTGTGGAGGGGACTGTTATGACACTGGTAGAAACTACACAGTGTCATGGCTCACCTCACCTTGCGGTTTTGATAAATTACATGCACCAAGAGGAGAGGAATTTATATATAATAGGAATTTGTAAGATTAATTTTGGGGATGTAGAATGTATATAGGATAGAATAGGATTTAATAGCCTGAGCTGGAAATATGAATGCGCATCGTTAAGAGATGGAATGCTCCAGTCAGCCGCTGGTCTATGGAGCACGAGCTTGCCCATGGGGACACAACATAACATTGAGGATACCTCTCCCAGCCATCAAAAGTCTTTTGTCAAAAACACCAAGCGTAAACAGCAAAGAGACCAAGGGTTCATCTCACTTGACTGATCAAAAAAACTTCATCACTTAGTGTTGGTCCAGTAATCTCTTCTTTGAAGGACTAGCTGCTTGCATTATCTCCATCAACAAAACATCACTCTTCTTCCCCGGCCCCTCTCTCATGACGATGCAGCTTGACATTGATAAACATGACAAACAACCCCAAATCATATGCCAAACGCAGTGCTCCCGCCGCCACGAAGGCAATCCAGAATCTCCCCGTATCCGCCAACAGTCCCGTAACACTCGGTCCCGTCACCGACGCCAGCGTCCGCAGCAATACGGTTATGCCCATGACTGCTGTGCGTTCCTCAGGTCGGACCACAGCGGCAATCAAAGCCGCCCGTGGGGCCTGGTCCATGTTATTCAACCCTACTCGTACCAGCAGGAGGAAGAAGGCCCACTGAACGGTAATAGGGAAAGGAAAGAGGAGAACTGCCGCAGAGGACGGAACGTGCGTGAAGACCATGGTGTTAACGAGGCCAACGTAGCGGGATAGCGGGCCTGAAAACACGGTACTCAGCGACGAGAGAAGATATGCGACCGAGAGCATGTCGCCGAGGGCAGATTTTGCAGGGTGGAATTTCTGGTCCAGGTAGTATGTCGTTAGGGCCATGCTGACCATACCGTCGGCAACGGAATCGACCATGAGCAGAAACCAGAGTACTGCCATGACGGATAAGGTCTCGCGTGAGATCTGGGCGAGGTAGGTCCTTGTGCGAGGTGGGTTATTTTTGAGAAGCTGTTCCTGTTCCTGTTCCTGTTCCGAAGTCTCCTCCCTTTCTTCTTCTTCTCCGTCCACCTCTGTTATTGTCACTGTCACCGCCACCGGCTTCCTCAACTCACACTTTTCCGATAGCAGCGCATTAGTAACCATGTTCACCAACCCCATCGCCGTATAGAGCCAAAAACACGCATGATACGCATCCAACAACGACCACCCCTCCCTCTCCTTCAACGCATCGATAATCCTCCCTGCTGCCGCCGTGCCCACCGAGCTACCCAAACTTGCCATGGTGACATACCAAACCAACACATCCGGTCGTGTTTCCGGCCTGGTCAGTTCCGCCACGGTAGACTCCTCAATCGCGCGAAACGGTCCGAAATCTCCTCCCGTCGCACTTATCACCCCGACTACGGCCGCCAGAAGCAAAACCCAGTAATTCTCACACAGCGCAAACGTCGTGCCGCTCGCCACCATCAACACTGACCCGGCGAACAGCGTGCGTCGTCGGCCCACGCGATCGGCGATTTGGGTGAGAAGAAGGGAGAGGATAACATCGCCAAAGAGGGTAAGGGTCATGAACAACCCGATGCGGGAATCGGGAAACCCTAGCTCGGCAAAAAAGAGAGCAAGTACGAGTGCGCTGGCGCCGTACGCGAACATGCGACTGCTCCGGGAGAGGATTATCAGCCACGCGTCGCGGCCGGTGGTGTATACGGAGGTGAGGCCCGTTTCGCGGGCGAGAGCGTTAAGCATTTTCCCTTTCTTCTTGTAGTCAATTCAATCCCCTAGAATGAACGACAGTACAAGAATTAGGGATGGTGATAGTTATAAGAGATAAAGTGAGGTTGAAGAATTGTTCAAGACAAAGAATTTTCAGACCCGGCCAACCCGGTTCCCGGATGGGATTTCCTTTCGGCACCGGTGTCGGCGAACTAAGTTTACAGAGGTACCCCACCATCGCCCTGGAGCCCTGGGAAGCTGGAACCAGACGGTAGATAGATAGTCGGCGGAGATGACGAGTTTATTCCGACCGACAGCCTTTTTTTTTTCTGAAATAATCTTTCCCTTTTGGACTACAACCTCAAAGAATAAGAAGAAAAGGCTGTCTGGCTACGAAGGAGAGATCTGCAGGCATGCATGCGCCAGTGGCGGTGTCGCTGCTCAGCTTCGAATTTTTGAACCCAGGCCAGGCAAATTTACATTGACTGCACGTAGCCTGTTCATCCCATCCCATCCCTTCCAGAGAGCCAAAAATTGCAGTGATTATCATTTTCTGATCTTTTTCCATCATGTAATAAACACATGTCCAGGCTCGCATCTAGATAATTGATCAGGATGATCCCCTGCATCCTTCAATGCCCCCCAGCGCCACCAATGATGGACAAGATCTTGATTCCTTCTTCTTCTTCTTGTCTCTCGTATGGCCTTGGGTTTTGCTAAATTTATTGCCGTAGCTCTCTCGTTGGAGCGTTTCTCCTCTGCCTTTCCTGGTCATACATGTAGGGAGAGAGGTTCAGCAAGCGCAAAGAACTCTGTCATCCGCATTCCGCTTGTTATTCATCAATCACTACATCAAGCTTATCAGCGATGTTATAAGGGTTTATACGATTAATTAGTAGCTGGCTGAACACGCACTAATCTTAATAAAGCAAACAAGGCATATAACAAACATGAACAGGTAGAGAAAGAAATCGTCAACCATCCCATGACAAGGGCACCACCCCATTGAAAAGAAGAAGACCTGCGAGATCCGTCGTCGTCATAATAATAATAGTGGCAATGAATGACAATCTTTTCATTTTTACTCCTCCTACGGACGATTAGTAAAAACTCGGAAAACATCTTTTTCCAGCACATCTCCAATTTATCCATACAGAAACGTCTCTCTTCTACGTCCTAAATCAACACATGCAAGAGGTGATACGTAGGTTCACGCTCGGGAACAATTCGATGGCCAGAACGCGATGGAGAGTGTCAGGTTAGATAGCACTACATCAGTCAGCCCTTGCCAGGAAAGTGGCCAGATGCTAATGCCAATCTTCTGAGCTGATCAAGGCTATGGTTGTTATCTGGATAGAGACTGAACAAATTCGATTAACTGTCTGCTCCACAACGTACTCGGGTATATGATGAGATGAGAAGAACATCGGCCCATCAGTTTGGCCCTTCTATCTTTTTCAAAAACGTCCAGCGAAAGAGCGATCTTCGCTACCTCCGGAAATGCCTATTCTCTTTTCCCTTGCGCTTTTCATCCCGCATGGTCCGTTGGTACATGGGCTCCTCTTCCGTCATGAGCGGTCGCGATGTCCATTGTTCCGGTACAGCAGTCGCATCGTCTGATGTCTTGGTTCCGGCTGGCGCGTAAACGTTATCGTACGGTGCAACGTATGCCTATGGCTTCATTAGTCTTGTACGAATCACGCGCCTCCGGTCGAGTCTCACATTATGTTCTCGTGGCCCGTCCCCGCTCCCTGGAGGCCGATATGTACTCGGTCCTGCCAGACCGTGCCACGGATATTCATTCATCAACCGGGTCGTGTACGGCTCATAATACGGTATCTCGGGTCCCATTTGCGTGACACCGCTGTCCGGTCCATTGCCGTACCCACTGTCGTCGCCCAAGCTGACGCCTTGGAACTGGCTGATAAAGTCATCGGGAAACTCGGCACCCATGTGTTGATAATCCGATTCGTTCACATCTGCATATTCTGCGTATTCCGTCGCCTCTTCCCAGGCGCCGTCCAGCATCGCAAGCTGGTTTTCTGCTGTTGGGCGCATTTTAGGTCGCATCTCTGCCATCTTTCGAATGCTTGCGTACTCGGGCATGGCCGATATCTTCCTGAGCCAGGAGTGGATGTGTGGTGCGCTAAAGTGCGCACAAGTATCTCGAAACCCATCCGTGTTGCGCACCCACACAACTGTCGCAAACAGTGACCAAATATCCACCTTTGTCGTCTGCACTTGTCGATGATACACCTCGGGTGCCATAAACGGCTCTGTTCCTGCCACTGTCCTTGCAATATTCGGGTCGTTTGACAAGCCAAAATCGCCCAGGCAAAAGTGATAATTCCCCGTTTCTGACGTTTCCCAGAGAATGTTTTCGGGCTTGATGTCCCGGTGAACGATTTGATGAGATGCTATGCATTGCAGCGCGAGAAGCATCTGCCGTAACACTATGTCGGCAATTTCTTCATCCCCGCGCTTGTCCGGCATGTCAACCAGCGTTTTTAGGTTCCCCGACATTAGAGGCATGAAAATTTCACCCCAATTGTCGTTCTTGCCGCCCCCAGCCGAGTCGAAAATCTGTAAAATGTGTTGCTGGACCCGCATCAGTCAGCGCACCCAACGAGAGAGCAGACCATGTCAAACTTACATGCTGGATCGATCTATCCTTGTTGATTCTAAAAAGGTTGGCCACCTCCCGAGTGGCAAACTCGAGGTTCTTTCCCGTCAGGTTGTGAAACTTCTTTACCGCCATCCATGTCCCCGTTGTAATGTCGATACACGCCCAGACGGCGCCATAAGCTCCCCCTCCTATCCTTTCTCCCTCAATGTACTTCTTGGTGCTTGCTTTCCGCGGGCCCACTGTAAAAGGCTGATCTGAATCCAAGCTGTAGAGCCCGACCGACTGCCAGCGCAGCTCAAACTGATAATGTCTGTCGCGCCCAAACGCAACGCGCGAGTTGATGCCGCGGGCGACGACAACCGATCGACTGCTAGCGCGGAACTTGACCGTCACCGAAACGCTGTGGCTGTTGCTCCCCGCAAACGTTTCCGTGTTGCTGTGCTCGGAATAGTCCCAGAGAAGCACGGCGCCCGTACTCGGCACAATCTGGAACGCGGCCTGAAGCTGCGAAATCTGGGGCGAAGATCCCTTGGGGGGCCGTTCGTTGGGGAGATAGATATCGGTATCACGACTGCCCAGCGTGCAGTGCTCTCGGTCTTGATCGAAAACGACCCACAAACCGTTTGTGTGCTCGTCGACTGGGTAGCGAAAATAATCGTTCTTAGTATGTTCCGTCGCCTTTTTCGATGCTGTGTTGAGAGGCACGAGAAAGAAGGACGGGAACTCTTGCTCTTGAGCTCCTGAGCCGTATGTTTCGTCCATTGCCGATTGTTGAAGTCGGCCTCGATCGACGGCGGGGTGCGGGGCCAATGTGCGTGAGACGGGGTCGGGTTCAACGCTATAAAGTCGGCATCTTTGCTTTCTTTCCTCTATTTATTTTTTTTACCTTTCCGTAGCGTGAACCTGTCGGCGCCGGGGCAAGAAAAAGGGAGCGACTGGGCCGTTCGAGTCAAGATTGGAGACTTGGAGAAAAGTCGTGATCGGAAAAAACTGGACGGGAAGACACCAACACAGACAACACTGCACAAATGCGCTAACCGAAGCTCACATGGCATGGAATTGGGTGGGCAGGCCGCAAAAAAAAAGGCACATACCCCCTTGTTCCAGGCGGCGGACTCCATCCTCCCCAGCGTCGGGGGCAGACTTGAACGATAAGACCCAATGGGAGCCCCTCATTGGCAGCGGCAGCCAGAGCGAGCCGGCATGACTACTGTGTGCTACCATTTTAGGCGGAGCAAATCGTGGAATGGGCCGGGAGACTGGGCAAGGCTCTGTGGCTGCCGCCAGGTGCTGCATATGTCGCTCGACAGCAGTTATGACCAATGGAAAGAGACCATCAGCTTTCAGGCCTCAAGCTGCCATGTGGTTGGGCTCCAAGAGTGCAGAGACGGTCATCGGATCCGGTAATTGGAAATTCCCTGCCTTGCGCGCCAACAATGCAATGCCACCTGAAGACAAAAAGCATCCGATCGGAGCCGAATTTGTCTCTAGGACTTCCTGACTCAGGGGTTGGTTGGTTTGGTTGGTCGCAAATTCCAATGTGAAAGAAGCGGTGGTGGCGTTTTCCCCCACCATCAAATTCTCCGCAAATCAAGTGGCCATGAGGTCGACCGGGCAAAGTGTAATATGACCTTAATCTCGACTGCCACGGGTAGATACAGCTCCCGGTTTTCGCAGCGCGGCAAGTGCGGGCGAGCGTGTGCACAAGGTGCGGGATCACGAGGGGGGAGTTATCGGAGCGGGATGACGAAGCCGCTCCCCACCCGGGACCTTTCCCCTGTGAATTTCCACTTCCCTCAGCGGGAGGTTGAGTGACCATCCTTCTCCTCAGGAGGGGTCAGAGCCTCGTCTCAATGGTGTAAGACGTATATAAATGTGGGAACGTTGGGCATCAGTGGCGTGTTGAAAAGTCTTGAACTGCTACTTTCCTCCATTCGTGTTTGAGAGATGTTGTTGTCGCCGGCACGGCCACATCTACCTTGACGGCCCGCATCGGCGATGTTCACGGGGGGTCGGGGGAGTTTGATCGGTACCCCACCTCACTAAGCACCCCACTGGCCCACTGACGCGCCCCGCGGGGGGGGGAGGCCAAGCCACCAAAAAAAGTCCCATGTCATCATGATAGCCTCGGCAATTTTCGTCACACACACACACACACTCCTGATCCATCCCATTGGAATGCATGCAGTTCGCCATTGTCGCGAGACACAGCAGCAAGCAGACCGAAAATAATCTGTTTCTTTGACCAACACGCGGCGGCGAAACAATTTCCGTCTCAGCCAGCTCAGCCCAGCGATACTCGATGTTCCAACTCCCCAAACCAGCAACCCGGGCCGCCGCTGCTGCCAACCCAGCAAACAAGCCAACAATGTACCACCGAATCCTCTCCCGGCTAGCCCACACTCCCGCGCGTGCGCATACGCGTCTACGTACGGGCATGCGTACGGGAATGGACATGGGCAAAGGCACACGCGTCGCCTTAATCCCTCTCCGAAGAAATTCGTCTTCTTTCCTGCAAAATCAACCCTCCCCACCCCGTCTCCCGGCTGACCAACAAGCGGAATTCGAACGACTCCAGCGCGCTGCCGAAGCGAAGCTTTCTTCTCACAATAATAATACGGTGATAACCCCGTCGGTGGATCCACTGGCGACATCGAGACATGTTACTTTCCCTACCCCTTCTCCCACCTCTTCCTCTTCTCCCTCCCAGACGGGGACACAGACGGAGACAGAGACAGTAAAACTAGGAGGAGGAGAAGGAACAGAGGGAACAATATCAGCGGGGACTTTTTCGGGGGGAATTCGGCAGGGCGCGCCTCCCGAGTTTTCCGGAGACAAGAATCCCAAAACGGGTGAGGTCGGGGGACCCAAGAATGAGCCGCTACGGTGGGGCAGCGAGGGGGATTGGAGTTATAATGGGAGGGTTACAGACTTTTGAGAGACCAAAAGAATCTTTCTCTCTCTCTCTCTCTCTCTCTCTCTCTCTCGCTCTCGTCCCTTGAGCTGGGACGGGACGGACATGAGGATGGCAAGTGTAGATGGGCTGGGATGACCTACCCCTGTGATGTGGTAGTTGAAGCGAGTAGAGTGATTTTGGGGTGGGTCCATTGATGATCCCAGAACATATCTTAAGCTGGGTGCTAGGATCTAGCACGAGGACAGACTGGCGTAGACGTGTTCCAGCCAAGGACATACTGTATGAAATATGTAATAAACTAGGAGGCTGTAGAGATACCAAGGCTATTTCTGTGGGACTGAGACCTGGCTTGTTGGTGGCGCCTGACATGTCCAACCGCAGCAGGTCTTGTGCGTAAATGTATTCACTTGTTGGATAACTATTCCAAGCTTAGTCCCAGTAGTTTCTCGCCCTGGGGGTCTCTCAAGTGTTGAAGGACCTGTTCCGTATCTCAAGAGCCAGAAGCAAGACCGGACAAGCCTGTTCCCCACAGCGAGTCCTTCCAACGCAGATACATGGCCCCAGATTTCCCTTTTGGTCTCGCAAGAATGCCCTGGGTTAGCCAGGACATGCCGATCACGCGCAAAGACCCCAAGTCAAGCGCTAAAGCTCTGCCACTACGAATATCATTAATGAGTAACAGGGAAAGCCAATAACCCACTAGTCCAATCAGCCTACACTGCTCCGGCACTTTCCACTAGTAAGGCCTCCTTCTCGGTCAGCCCATTCTCAGTTTCCTTCTCCATTTCCTGCTTGACTTGTTTCTTTACTTCATCCTCGACCTCGCTTTCTCTCGGCTCACCAGCCGCCTCTTCACCCACAGTGCCACTCGAACTATTGGTCTCGCCACTCTTCTCGCCCTCTTCAGGTGCCTTGCCGTTGACATCAGATGTCTTCCCGTTGTTAACAAGGTTTTCCTTATCCCACCAACCACCCGAAATACCACCTGTGGTCTTTTCTCCCGCTTTCTGCACTCCATTCTCTCGTACCTCCAATACGTTTCTTCGGCCGCCTGCCCAGGCGGGACCCGACTCACTTTCCCGCAAGGCTTTGTAGATCCGCTCTCGCCGGGCCTTACCCCGTAATCGGTCTTGTGGGGCTCCTCCGTTTGTTACCCACCGAACCCCAATGATCATGAAGCTGATGCCGTCATGTACGGCCCGTTGACGCGATTCCTCCCCGTCACCGATGAGGCCACCGAATTCCCGACTTTTGATACCAAATCGGATGGTAGACACGTATTTTTGCAGCTTCGGAAGGATGAGGAGCGTGACGTGAAGAGCTTGGTTCTCGGGAACTTCCATCGGCCCGTTCTTCGGTGGCGCTGTCAAGACGACCTCGTGGGCGCCTTCATGACTTGTTGGGATGCCGTTGATGCCAACATCCTCGGGTAGGTTCACGTCTGAGACATGATAATCTTCCTCTAACCCCAGGAGATCCACATCCACATCCTCGGACCATTCACCGCGAATCCACCCCGCGTGTATGCAAGCCGCAATCACATCTGAATCGTCAGTGTAGACATCAGTCCCCCATAGAGCCCTCCGGTAAGTGATTTCTTCTCGTGATTCTCGCGTTAAATGTTCCTTGCCAATCTTCATGGTCAAGGTGCAGTTCTCCTTGCCCTCAATCAGACTCCAAGGCAGTGGGATTGGAGTGGACCTAAATCCACGCCCAGACCGCACATCATGCAGTCGTGCAGGTTTTAGTTTCGATTTGTACAAGACATCGCCGAGATAATGTCGAGGGCGGTCGGCCACACTGTCAAGCACCGCCTTTGACTTGATAACACGCCTGGGCTTGGGAATGATGATGGGCGGGGGAGTTGGTGGCGCTGGCGGGGCTTTTGACGCCGGGGCCGATCGAGGGACTGAGTGGTGGTGTGTCATGGGGAAGTCTTTGCTAGAACCAGCGGTCGGAGACGGAATGGGTGTTCCACCCTTCACGCTCTTGAATGGTGTACTTCCAGAAATCGCCGGGGACTGTTCAAGATTGTGGTGATGAGGATGGTGGTGATGGCTGGCAAGATATTAGTTAGCCGAATAGAGAGTGAGTGGGGTGGGAAACCCAAGAGAAAAACATACTGATGGTGATGATGCGAATGAGTTTTTGCCTTCTTGATACGACCGCCTACAGGAGTGAGCCTTCCGGTACTCTCCTCGTCGCCTCTGCCATCGTCGTCCTTGTTCTTTCTTCGCTTGCCCCGCTGACCGGCTTTAGTCAAGGGTTCGCTGGCTGGTGGCTCTTGATGAGCACCGTCCGAGTCTTCACGTCGCATCAAGCTCGCGCCAACATACGGAAGCTGCGCCCCTAAGGGAACAGGGCTGGACATGTTGCCGACGCCTGTGCCAATGCCCGAAAACATCCGACCAAACTCACTCTTGATGCCAGGCTCACCCGCAGGGCCAGTGAGTTGAGGTTGGGCGCCTTGCACAGCTTGTGGGAGGGGCGAAATCCGGCCTTTCCGGTTGATCTCTTGAATGTTCAGCAAGTTGGAACTTCGCTGGTTGTTGTGCGGTGTGGCAATATCATCCATGCTACGATTCCTGGGCGACCCGTACATGCCTGGAGCTGGGCCATAAGCCAGAGAAGGGGGCGGTACGACAGGGACCTCCTCTCGTGTTCGGGGGAGAGGTGCTTGTGGAAGTGGCTCGCGACGGTCATGGGGCATCGTGTTTATCCTTGGCCGGTCAGGGGAATCGTACTGCGGCCCATGACCCGCGGAAGGTGGTGGAATGTTGTGTTGATGAGGAACTTGATGCGGATTGTAAGAAGGGGGAGGTCGGTCAACCACGGGCGGGCCATAGGCTGGGTGTCCGCTATAGTGTGGTCCTGAAGCAGGCGGGTATTCGGGATGTCGAGGATGCGTTGCCGGATCGTAGGCTCCAGGCCTCGCAGGATCGTATCCAGGTCGCGACCATTGTGGCTGAGGTTGACCCTGAGGCTGTTGTTGTTGTTGTTGTTGTGGTGGTGGTGCTGGTGCTGGTGCTGGTGGTTGCTCCCTCGGGTCTGGGTGGGGAGGCATGCCATAATGCTGTGCCCGCTGCATTTCCATCACACGTGCGTATTCAGCGAGTGAATGTGGTTTTCCCTCACCACCAGACATGCTTATTTCGCGACGCTCTCGTTCGCGCAGTTCTATTTCCCGCGCCTGACGCTCGCGTTCTTGGCGATCCCGTTCTTGACGATCACGCTCGTGCCGCTCTCTCTCTTCTCTTTCCCGATCTATCCTATCCATCATGAATCGGTCCTCGAATTTGATAATCCGGATTGGTCGCTCTGGGTTGTATTCTCCGCTATGTCTCATCTCCTCCCTGTGCCCGTACATGTCTGTTGGTGGTCTATTCATCTCCATCGAACGCGGCGGGACGCTGGGGAAGGCCTTTGGCTGGCTATTAGGTCGAGGAGGTGCTACCGGGCCCATGCGTGCTTGCTCCCTTGCCTGATCAGTAGCTGTCATGGGTGGTCCTCTGGGAGGGTAAGCCTGCGGTGTTCCGTATCGCTGAACCTCGGGTGTCGCGTATGCCCCAGACGGCGAAGGCACCGTGTTGTTCGCTCGAGAGTCTCGGGCGTCGTATATTCGGTGACGCTCGGGTGTTTGCGGTCGGCGGTACTGATACTCAGGCGGGCCGGCTGAGTGCATACGGGGAGAGGCATGAACCGGCTGACTGTACGATGGCGGATCCGATACGTTCGGCGGCGGCGGAGCAGGAGCATACTGAGCAGGAGGAGGCGGTTCTCTAGCAGGCGGCGGACCTCCCAGCATAGACGAGATGGACATGCTGCTGCCAGAAGTGTTCGTTCGCGGCAGCGACTCGAGAGCTGGGAGCTCGCGCCCTCGCGGGAAAGCTGTTGGCGGCCCAACCGAGACTGGCAGAGGCCTGGGGGGTGGCAGGCCGTATGGCCCGCCAATCTGATGAGCGCCAGGCCCGTTGCCCTGCGGAGGGTGCTGCTGGGGTGGCGAGGATGGTGGAGGCATGCCACGATTCATCGGCGGCCCCGAGGTAATCGAAGATGTGCTCTGGTGTCGCGAGTGCGTCGGAGGCGGGATCGAGCCGGGCTCGGGAGGATACTGTCGAGACTGAGGATAGTAGGGCGTTGGGTCGGAAGGCTTTCGCGAGTGCAGGTCAGAGTAGGGTGGGTTTGACGAAGGATGGGGCGCAGCATTTGAGTATGACTGTTGAGAAGATGACTGGGTCGGTGGGAAGTTTGGGCGACCAAAGGGCGATGCAGCGTTCCGAGAAAACGGAAGCTGAGGAGGTGGCTGCTGTCTTGGGTCCATGGTGTTCGAAGCGGTCGCGACGAACGAGGATTGCCGAGTTTTCTCGCGCCCAAGACTCGACCTCTCGGCGAGGTGCTGTCTCTCGCGCACAGCGACAGGGTCGGCAAAATTCGATAGGAGCGCTTCAAGAAGCCAAGATGAAGTGGCGGACGGCGGTCTTGAAGCACAACGGTTGGCTTGTCGTTGCGTTGCGAGAAGTAAATTTTGAGTTTTGCGTCGAGCGCCTCTGGTTCCCGCTGGGCTCGTTTGCGGAATGGATGGCCGCTGCGTGACCACCCAACCGGACGTGCAGCCTTACCATCCGGCCCCTGAAAAGTCGTTAGCGCGGGACATTCCCTGCATTGTTTGATGGAGACAACCTCGGCCGCTTTTATTTCGTGGACACTTGCGAAAAGTTAAACAACAACTCAGCCTGTCCATTCTATTATTTAAAGGTTTTCCATCTAGACGCAAGCCCGAAATGCCCCGCACAACTGCACCTGCAACTGCTTCCTCGCGATTTGGTCCCTTGCTAACAACATCTCAGTGGCTTGAGGGTAGCTTCCTCACTGCTGCACCACCCTTGACCAGCTTTTGGTGGCCCGAGCTGCCCAGTCAGGGACCCACGCTGATGATTGGCCGGTGGAGCGGGATGAAAGAGGAGGCGAAGAAAAAGCCGACTGGGGCAGGGATGTGGGTTGGCGCTAGCGCAGTTTGGCAAAGCCGGGGGGGTTCCCTGATGACGAGATAGCTGGTTGATTGCGACACCGGCCGCCCATTTTATTTTTTTTCGTGACTCCGATCATGGAACGTTTGGCATTTTGACGGAGATTGGAACCAAACGGGTCGCGTCAAACAACTACCTTAGCTTGGCGCGCAAACTCCGCCAGCGCACACGTCGGTCAGAAGCGACGGACTTTGTGGAATCGGTCACATGCAGCAAGCAGAACAACAAAAATGGGGCAGCCGAGTTTGGCGACGCGCAGCCAGCAACAAAAGTGCTTAGAGGCACGTCATAATTGCTTTTGCAGGGGTGCCCCAGTTTTTTCAGATCTCGAATCAGCAGCTCCATTCCAACTCGGGAAGGCATTCTCCGCAACAACAAAGCTGCAGAAATGGAGCACATCCGGATTCCCCACGTATGCCCTGCTTCCATCATTTCACGGCAAACTTGAGGGTGTAGGGCCAGCGGCATTTTCAACATGGAATTGCTCAAAAACTATTAAAGGGCAATCGAGTCGTGATTTCGGCCTCTCTCAAGGTCAGGTCTTTGTCTCCACCAATGAGTACACTAGGTCATTTCTTGGTGCCAGAGCTCCGATTGCATCACGTGGGACTTGACGGCGACGACAACTATTTTGAGCACTTTCTCATCCATATTGAGACTCGAAGGATCATCAAAACTACTAATTCACAAGAGGCCCAGAACATCACAGCATCTGTCGTCGCAGAGCACATGGTCTCTGAAGACAGTCATCCCGGCGGCCCGATTCTCTATTCCGAGTCTCCGTTGTCTTCATGTGTGACCCCTTTTCCATGAAACCAAGAGTCAACTCGCTGCCAGCAGGACGGTAAAGGAGAGATGCAGTATGGCAAGATATTAACTCCAGCCTTCTCACTGTCCCGGCTTTCAGAGGCTGAATGCTCGTCAAGCTACACCGACCTACCTATCAGGTATGGCCACGCCACTTTTCATCCAAGCGGCCTTTTGGTTGCCACGGGAAGTAACATGGGATCGCGCGCCTCACGTGGAACGTGGAACATGGAACGTGGAACCGGAGAAGCAAGAGAGCGGCCCGCCCGTCCCACAAGTTCACAACCGACGGGGTGCGTGATACAATATTCGCTTCTCTTCATCTGTGGAACATAATTGTGCCCTTGTCGCTCTTTTTTTTTTTCTTTTTTCCTATATCATCTTACACGGCGCCTGCTTACATATTTATTACATGGAATTATTAGCACAAGTATAGATGTCAAAGGTCGCACCACATTCCCACATGAACACCAAAAAAACCACACATGTGATCTCCCTACAACAACATTGACGATATTCCCGCAGCCAGCGCCACACTCGTCAGCGGCAGCCACCAGCCCGTCTTCAGCCTCGACGAGCCGTTTCCAATGCCATTACCACTATCAGCCCCAGCCGCTCCCCCATTATTCGCTGTGGCCCGCACACAAGTAAGATGCGACCTGGTATCTCCCGCGGGTCCATTCGCTCCCTGTCCTTGAGAGCCCTTGAATGTCCATGACAAAACAACCGGGAACACCCAAGTCTTTATCTCGTCGAGGGCAGCCTCGTCGCCTTTATCTAGCGGGCGCGTGGAAGCTGCGAAGAATGCTGCCCCATTGTTGGCCATCCCGGAGATTGCTAGAGAACAGTATTAGCCATCCAACCATCTCATGATATCTCATCTCATCTCATCTCGCCACTACTTGGAATGACATCCCATCTCGTCTCATCTCATCACAAGATCTCAACATCAACACCTCACCATCTAACATCCGCAAGGTTTGACAAAAAGGGGGAAGAGGGGGGGAGGAAAATAGCCAGGTAGGTAGGTAAGGTAATGTAAGATAGGATACTTACTCCTCGGTAAATTCACCGCCCTCGTAACTCCATCCGTACCATTCGCAAACCCAGCCGCACAGCTCCGCGGCATAGTTTGGTTTTGGCAGAAACCCGCCGTGTTAAACCCGGTTTCCATTTCGGAGATGCATTCTGAAGATAAATATCCCGAGCAGGAAGAGCTGGGTCCTCCGGAAATTGATGAAGGCGCCGTGTCGAGTGCGGCCTGGGAGAGGCCCAGTGTCCAGATGGCGGAACAGACTGACCAGCTGTTCGTATCTTGTGGTGATGATAAGCTAGCTGGCGGGGAAAGAGATAGCTGAGCGGTGTGAAAGACCTTGGGGCCATCACTACCACCACTATTACTAGACGGGATGGCGACATTGCTGGCGATGGCAACTCCAAGACGCCATCCATCGACACGAAAGTTTTGCGTGTTGCCGTCCCCAGTAGGTTTAGAGGTGGTGATATCATACCCCGGTACGGGAAACGAATCTTGCACTGCCGGGTTTGCAGTCACTCTCCGAAAATCTTCAGCCGAATATTCGTAGGGAAAGACATTGTCAATGAGATACCCCTGTTGAGAAAAATGGTTCGGCTTCGCCTCCGCCTGTACGAATGCTAACAATGCAAAGAATAATAATAACCCTTTACGTGTATCGAGATGAACTCCATTTCGTTTTTGCCGGATCTTCATCCTGTTGAGATAAACAATTTGTGGACGTGGACGTGGACGTGGGTGTGTAAGTGCAGCGCGTACGTGGATGCGTCGTATAAGTGAGCAAGGTACTAGAGTAAACGTCTTGGCTTGGCATGCAATCCAATGCCATCGAATATAGCCGCGAAAAAAAAAGGTGTCAGAGGTCGATCTCCTATTAGTATTATTTATTTATTTTACTACCTAGGTGTACTTCAACTCCTATATCCCCTGTGCTGAACTGGCACATACGTCAATTCCGATCCGGTGTTATGTGTTGCGTGTGTCTTGTGTGCAGCAGTTCCAAAACCTGGATGACACGAATGATACAGATGATCGATCACATCAAAGATCAAGGCCCAGAGAGTACGCTGCGGCAATGGAATGCATTGCGGTCGGGCCTCTGGTTCTGCATCTCACTGCACGCACTGGGACGGGCCGCATAATCCGCATAATCCGCGCTATGATCCTCCCCCCCTCCCCTTCCCTTCTCCCCTCTGTAATATGTAAGGCTGCACACCCGACGATCCGGGTAGTTGGGTTCCAGTTGAGAACTGGGGGATCAGCAGAATATTTTGGAGAGGGGTTGCAAAGAATGGGTACTCCCGAAACATTAATGCCCACTACCAAACATCTACGCCAAGACTTGAAATTTGGATGAGGCGTAAGGTGACTCGATCTTGGCAGGTGTTTGGCTGCGTTGCGAATGTTCGTCCTAACATCTGTTCGCAATCCTGCTGGGTCCAACAAAAGTCAACACGGTGCCCCGGATACTCATGTGAGATCTTCTATAGGCTCTTTATTCCAAGAAAGCAGTGTTGCGACAATCTAGCCGACAACAAAAAGCGATCGCATCCGCAACAGATGAAAAGTGACGCATCACATATATCAGCAATCAACTCGCCTCAATCCGACGACACCAGTCACGTCCTTGCCGCACCTGCCAATCACAAAGCCATACTTCCATCACCATGCCCAAGAACCCGGCTATACAGATGCCGCCGCTATCGCTGACGGACGTTGCCCCCAGACTAAACTCCCGATCCTCAACAGGAACGCGCTCCATAATCTCAGCGAACGTGTTGACGTAGACGGCCCCGCCGAGTAGACCCTCCCAGAAAATGATGAGGAATACCAGGTAAACGGATGGGATAAAGTTCAGTAGCGCATGAAGCGTAAGGAGCACAAGGTTTCCAACTTGAAGCAGCGATGGAAGGTATAACTGATGGATGCGGTAGAAGGGGGTCGATGAACGGGATATGAAGACGCCAAGCTGATAGAGGAAGCCGTAGAACGGGTAGAACGACCGGAACTCCGAGAAGGGCGACTCGTCGAGTGGAAACAACAGCGTCGGGGCAACACCTTGATTGATGGTGTATTCGGCAATGTAAACCAGGAGTAGCGGCAACATGAAGGGAACGAAGAGAGATCTTGCGCGACGGAGATTGGCGACAAAGGAAGTCTTGGCCGACCCAGCGTGGTGGGAGTAAGCCGTGGCGGCTACGGCTGGACCTGGAGCAAGCAAGCTCGACGAGGCGACATCGTTGGGGATATCGGCAAAGTCTTCCCCTTGGTTCTCAAGGAAATCTTGATCGGGGACGGGCTCGTAGTCTATCTGTCCCCCTTTGAGAGGACCATGGGGCAGTATGCTGAAGAAGCTCACCAGCATGCTAAGCGGTAAACAGGCTGACACTAACAGGCTGGTCTTGACGGTCAAGCCGACCCAGTCGGTCATGACTACGTACAGACCCGCCCCGATCAACCCGGCGCCTCCTGTCCCGCTTCCCCACGCCGCCAAACTCATGTGTCCATAGTAATGCGTCAAGCCCAGAAAGCTAAGCTCACCACCACCACTGCTCAGACTTGCCAGCACAACACCAATCAGCTTGACCGAGACGGACTGGGTCGGGGGTGTCAAGGCCACGAGGCCCATGCCAGCGGAGGAAAGCAGGACAAATGTCAGCACTCGAGTGCTGTACGGAATGCGGTGAATAAAGTAGGGGGCGACAAGTTTCGTTAGGAAGCTCGGCATGACATCGGCGAGGAGGACGACGCCTTTGGGGACATTTCCAACGAGATCTTGAGCGGCCGAGAGGATGATTACGTATATAACGTTATTGATCAGACCTACAAGTGAGTTGAAGCCAAAAGTATTAGCAGAATTGCGCCGCCCCGTTGAAGTCCCGTCGGCATACATACCAAACAGCCAAAAGGCGACGAGGACCGATGTGTCGGCGCTCTTGAGAAATGCGCCAAGCCGCGCCCGGTACAAGGCCCATGACGACGACGGCGAGCCGGGGATCGGCAGGAACCCTGACGCAGACGGAGACCTATTCATATTCTTAAAAGTATATTCCTACCTCCGGCGCGGAGCAAGAGGCCGACGAGCGCAGGTCGAGGCATTGAGGATGTGATCAATTGAAGTACAAAGTATTGGAAGATGACGTTGCTTGTGGGAACCGGCGGCAGGCAACTGTTAAACCGCCGCGCATGACCCCGGCACATGGGCCCCTGCCCCTGTAACCCTCCATGCCAAGCACACGACCGTTGCGGGATTCAAACCCGAGTGCAGGCTTGGCGAGAACAGCGTTCTCTTTGTAAACACCATTTCCGGTAAATAATAAAACGCTGCCTGACAAGGGCTCGTATTCTACTGGATAGGGTCGCCCTTAAGTAAGGTATCAAGAGTAATTACAGGGAATTTTATACTTTAAAACCTAAGCGCATCGATAGACTACCTTAACGGGGGGTACTTGTGATATTTTGGCAGGGATAAAGGGGGAGTCTGCAAGTCGCACCGCAACATCACGACCAAGATCAAGGGAATATAAAAAGTAATAACGAGGGGAAAAAAAAGGTATGGCATATTTTCGGGTACCGGGAATCGAACCCCGGGTCTACTGGCCCACGCTGGAAAAGGCAAACGCTAGAAAATGCAAACGCTGAGAAAATCAAGGGCCAGTCATGCTTACCACTGCACCATACCCGATTGCAATTTGTGCCAATTTTGCTAGTGATGGTTCTGGTATATCTAGGGGCACTAGAGGCGGATGTGGCTTGGTAGGTTTGGAGGTAGCCGAAGTTAAAAGGGAAATTTGTCACGAGTGTTGTCATTGACGTACTGGCTGACTAAACGTTTCTCATAGACAGGTTGTAGCCCACCATCTCCGCTGCCAAACTTCCAATGTCACTAATCGCTCGCGAAGCCAGGGTCGAGGGTGTTGAGAAGAGGTAGCCTTTCGCATTGCACACTGAAGACGGCCAGTCATTGTCCATGTCGGTGCTGTTGGTACACGGCGTTGACACGTCCAAATACGTTTGGTCAGCCGGCTTCCCACCCAACCCGTTACCGTCTTCGAGTTTGGCGTTGCGCATCTGCCGCTCGGCCATGGTGCCGAGGACGTACTCCGGGAGATTGAATAGGAATCCATCTCTCAAAGGGCCTTCTGAACCTCTTGCCCGTCTGTCTTTTTCATGGTATTCCTGGGCAATCGTCTTCTCTTTTCTCTCCCTCGCAGCCCCATCAGCTTCAACTTGGAGCCGTTGGATGGCATCGACAAAGTATTCTCCATCCGGGACACCCTCCCCCATGTCCCAGTACGGCCAGCCTTTTGGCTGTTGTAGCCCTAGCTCGTCATCCAGTCCCATGACCCATGCATGCATTTTATAGTATAGGTTTGTGTTCCATTCCCCTGCCAGAATGAAGGCGTTGCGCAACTGCTCGACCTCGGCGTGCGCTGATCTGGACAGCGGCCGGTCTGTCGTCCACATTGGAGACATTGTGGGGTCGAGTACCATTGGTATCAAGATCCGAAACATGATTTTGTCTTGCGCCCCCACGCCTGAGTTGTTTGATGGGTGGGTACCCTGCAAAGTTGACCAAGCGATCGACTTGTCGTCCAGTGCACTATAGTACAGACGCTCAATCTGGTCAAAAATGTCTTGCGTCATCTTGTGCACGGCTGGCAAGCTGAGGTCTAGAGGAAGGGCCGCAAGGGACCAAATATCCCAAGTCCCGACTGTAAACACCCAGAGTGTCTCACGGGCAACAATTCTCGGCTTCTCCATGGATAAAAAGTCCTTCACCTGTGTTTTGAGATCGGGCACATCAGGTGTGCGAGGGAGTGGCTCCGCTGGAGAACAGGGGTCCTTGTCATGGTCAGTGTATAAAGCTGTCAAGTTCAACGCCTGCTCGAGAACCTCGGCATAAATGCCATTCGACTCCAAAGCTCGTCCTCCATCTGATCCTGTCGGGACAAAAGACAGATAACTCGAGCAACGAAGCTGAGCAAAGTGTCAGTATGGGAAATAAAGGTGTGATGTGTGCGCAGCTCTCTAACCTCGTGGCACAGTTTTTCGGTCCAGCCTCCTGGTTTATCATTCCTCCCTTCCTGGTCTGCCAATTCAGGGGTTGCGATATCCCGCCCCCCAAAGACCACGATCCTCAGTCCTCCACCCTTAGCGTCATTGTCGGCATCACGCTCCTTTCCCTTCCCGTCTCCGGAGATACCCTGCAATGTGGCCCATGCTGTGCCTTTGGTCCAGTACCACGACTTGAGCCGCACCGGTCCTATCGTCTCTCCAGACAGCCGCCGCGATAAACTCCCTACACCCAGGAGGGAGACGAAAAGGCCGACGGCAAGGTACACGAAAATCTTTGGGCCCCCGCGCAAGACTCGGTTCGAGACCTTGGTGTGGAAGAATGCCAACAACAGGTGCGGGCTGAGTTGATTGCGGACTCCCATGAAATCCAGGGCGAGTCTTGTCAGTGCACAAGGGAGAGTCTTGAGTGATGAGCCTCTTTTGAAGTCAAAAAAAAAAAGGAATGACGAGAGATTGTGTTTGTGTGTTATCTGGGCGCGTTCAAGACCTCGAAGATATCGCTACACTCGGGAGTTCTCTGATCTCTCTGATCGCGAAGCACATATATGTGCAGGCCAACAATATAGTTGACTGGTTGTTGTAAAAAAAAAAAAAGTCTTTCTCGGTGGTATGTCTGTTGGAAAGCCATGTTCAACGAGCCACCGATATAGGTAGGTAGGATGGCGGGTAACGGGCTCGAGAGCCACCCGACTGGAACTGGACTGGAGCTGGAGAAACGGCGCTGCTGCAGACAGATGTACAAAGCGCAGCAGCGTGAAGTCATAGCGAGATGCAACCAGCTCAGCAGTGCATGTATGTGACCTCAGGGCAACGGGGAGAGTAGGGTGATCGGCTCGAACGTTGCCAAATCGCACCGTGACAGCCTGGCGGCGTCCTGCGCATCTAGACGCGGAAATCGTCCACGCAATTGGGGCCTCGGCATGAATTCGACTGTGCTAGTTGTGTTTAGCCCAAACGGCTTACAGCGGTAACTTCGGTCCACTGGTGAGCGGTGTTTTGGCCATGTCCACCTGATTGCAAACGTCATGGGCTGGAGCACAGATTCCACACAACAAGGCGTTGGACACCGTGGTGGGCGGTAGCGATATTGCGTACTACATCCTCTATTTTAAGCCACATGCCCAACCGTTAGAGATCGTCAGCACTTTGTTGAGTCTTCATGCAGTCTGCGCTTTGAGACGACGGCAAAATCGCTGGGAAACGGATGGCGCATTCTGAAGCCGCCTTAACTGGAACTCGAGTTCTCAAACCTCGCATTTTTCACACCGAGACTTCGAAAGCTGAGAGATTGACGCGATCCAAAACGTGGCGATTGAAGGATTGTGCCTTCCATGTGTCGGTCTGGCATGGACTTGTTGCCATCAGCCTCCGCCATGCTTCACTCTCCGGCCTCCAAGTCTCACGAATCCCGTGTTGGCAATGTTTTCCCCCATCTTCCACTCCCCTTAAACTCAAGGTAACTGAGCACCGTGGTGCCTGACAACCTCCCCTCCCCACCCCACCCCACAGGCCGGAGGTTGCCCCCGGGAATAACCTACTTCCTTAAAAAGTTCTCATACGCGCAGCCAAACAAGGCCATCCCAGCAAATGCCGTGAAGGGCGGTCCCTGCGGAAAGCCCGGCGGCCCAAACTCTGGATCGATCCCGTCCGTGCCGGGGTACAAGATTGCTGCCAGTGCCGCCAGCCAGTAGATGCTGCCGGTGAAAGCGGCTGAGAAGAGCGAGTCCCGGGCGACACGGGCAGCTACCGGCGGGGACGTCTTGGAGGACAGAAAGGACGAGCGCCAGGTGTGGAAGAGTGTGGCAACGCCAAGGGTGACCGAGAGGGTGATGGTTTGACCACAGTGGAATCTGGAGTGTTTTTGTCAGCAAGATAGATGTTCATATTTGTTTCGGGTTTGGGGCTCCCACTTGGCGTGAGGTGTCCAGTTTGGGTTGAAGATGTGCGTGTGGTTGTAGTCTGCGAGAGGCGCCCCGACAATCAGGAGAATCGCATCAAGCGTAAGGAGAACTTTGCCGAGCATTGTGGCTTGATTGATGAAGTGGACGCAGAAACCGGGCTACTGTCGCCGCTAGTAATAGGTCATTCCGAGAGGTGTACGGATTGCAGAAAGTTGGATGATATCGTTGATGTTTGCCTCTCCCCGCTCCCGTCGCAAACATCTCTCGGACTGCCCAGCAGCAGCATGGTTAAAGAAGGTCCGACCCACCATCCATGACGCAGAACCGCGGCTGGATATATGAGAGCGGGATAAAGTCGCACTGTAATTGCAGCGGTATGCAGTCGACCCTGGTTGGTATTGTTCTTCATTGGATCATGTCCTCGGTTGGCACCGCTGTGCCTCGCGCTCGCTCGATGGATGTTCCAAATGGCGTGCGCCAGTTATAACCATCGAGAACCCTGCATGATTGACACGATCCTATAGATTGGATAAACAAACTGAGGCATAGGGCAAATCCGGGGAATATTGCGCTGCCAAATGGTCATATTCACTCTAGACTCATCTTCACAGCGGTAAAAGTTGCTGAAGAACGGAGGTGAAGTGGTGGGACGTTAACGAAAACCCCGCCATTGTGGACTCCAATTCTGGACCTCGTGCAGCGACTTGGCTGCTTATTAGTGGGGGGTTCCGGCTCCCACTTCCCGTCTTCAGTAGACATTCCTGCCCCCCAAGATCTGCCCCATGCAACATCTGCAGCCCCCCAACCTGCATTCCACTGCCCTCCTGAAACTTTGAGTCTTGCTGCTTAATATTACCAGAACTTTCTTGCCGCAGAGTCATTTCAACTTCATCCTCGTCCCAATTCCATCTCCCTCGAGGGCTTCACAGCCATCTATTTTCACATGTTCGCCTACTTTAACTTTTTCTTCCAAGTTTAGGGTGGACTCTAGCAGCCAATCCTCCGACCACTGCCCAGGTGGCTAGGCAGATTTGACCGACTTGTCGTCCAAAACCAAAGGGCCTTCCCAGCCCGATCCTCGTTCGATGGACGCGCTGCCCGTGATCGATTGTGATATATCAGGTCTGATCCCTATTTACATTGCTTATTACCTCTCATTTCGTCTCATCTCCCAGCTTTCCTTCGACTATCTCACCATTTTACGAAGCCGCCACGCCTCCATGCCCTCTTACCCCAGACATCTCGGTCGCACTGCCACTGAGCACTTGACCAGCCCCTGAAGTGGAGCAATTCGGCCTTTGTCCGAATGGCTTTGTAGCCGGGGGGGTGTTGTGGGTCCGCCTCATTTAGGGCGAGGGAACTTGCCCCGCGGTGAACTTTCTTCTCCCCATCCATCTGTCTCCGACGCAATCCGCCCGTGGATTCAGCTTCACCGTTACCAGCGCGTCAGCGGCACGCGAAGCTGGCATTTCTTTGGAGATATGCGCTCCGGCACACTCAACACACCCGGGGCTTACGACTGCATTCTTCAGCTATGACGCAGAAGACTTCCCTCGATTCGGTTTGAGCCTCATCGCTACGTTCGCGACATGTATCACACCTCGACCGCGATCATTGAGACAGAAAAGTAATATCCCGCCCTCGCTTTCCTGCGCTGCTAGTCCATCCTTGATATCGTGTGTTCATAGCTAACAAGAACTCCCAGTTGAGCGGTTTAGGCCGACACACAATCTCCATCGATGGGGCCAGCGCCCTCCACGGCTTACGCGGGGTCCGCCCGACTGCCCCGACCCATTAGCGTCTATACCAACACCGATATCTTATGCTCGAGTCGAGTCGAAGATACATCAGGACGACTCGGTGGGACAATTGTGACGCACCACTTACAGAACCTCTGTGCTAACCCCACCCACCTACAACGTCTCAGGTTGACAATTGAACCAGGTCGGCAGTGCGGTCAACTTGAAGGTTGCTGCTGGAGAGCACTAGCGCTGAACGACGAGACACGCGATATTTACAAAGACACGAAAGCAGTATCACGACGAGTGGGAAGTAGTGTATCTATTCCCTACTTTCTTTCACGACTTTGTACCAGTCCAGGACTAATGCGCTACGACCATGAGCCACGACCATGAGCCACGACCATGAGCCCCATGGTGTGGTACGCTGAATCCAAGGGAGCCGGATGAAGTAACTCCAGTCCGAGAGGGAAGTGACCCTCTGTGGCTGATATCAGAGTTCCCCACCGATCTCAGAATTGGATAAGTGGGCAAAAGTTTGCTCGTCAACCCCGGTGCGCCCGACTCGAAGTATGCGAGTCTTTCTGTCCACCCCAGTCATCAATTGCAATGCATATTTCTCATGCCCCTGTTTTGCCGCCCAAATTCTCAGCACCGCATCCCACGGATGAGAAGGGGGATGCCCAAGGAGCGTCGCCATCGGGGGTTTAAGCAAGTTTGAGCCAAGACCGTGAGGGGAGGGTAAATATGGTACAAGGACAAATATTCCTACACGTCGAAAGGGAAACAAAACGGTCTTGGCCCCTGCTGTCCGTAAGGCATAACTGGATCGATGCACCGTCCTTGAGTGGGTGCGGGGAATCTTCACGCGTCGATGTGGGTGTCATCGGCACGTCGTTGGGCGTGCATCGACCAGACGGGTTCCCTAGCATAGGTCGCGGGGATGATGACCTGGCTAAAGGCGCGGTCCCAGAAATGCTGCAGTCTGTCAGCAGTGGCGCTGACAGACCAAGCTGCGATTGTGGCCCGAACGGGCAACGCTAGCGGTCAATGACATAAACCATACACTGTTGGCTGCCTCATAGGCACGCCAACGAAGCCACATTGTTGTGAAATGCGGGCGAGATGAAATAACCCGCTCGCGGTTACTCCTCTTCGGAGCTTTCCTCGTCGTCACTGTCGACATTTGTGTTGGGATCCATCGAAGCTCTGGCATTGCCGTTGCCCTCAATAGATTCCATCGGCTCTTGACTTCCGGAAGCTTGACGGCCAGCTTGCGCGCGAAGCTCCGTAAGTTGCTGCAAGCGGCGCTCCTGCTCCATTCGGCTCATCGGCTTGTTCTTCTTGGTTTTGGTGACGCCCTTGGGCTTGGGGGCTGGCGGATCAACAGGCGGAGGCGCCGCGAATGACTTCTCCTTGTCCGCCTTAAGGTTAGGAAATGCCTTCGTGACGAGGTCGTAGAGCCTAACTAGCGCTTCATCCGAAAGCTGCTCAATATCCAGTTCCAGTTCACCAGAGTCATTCTCGCCCTGGCCCGTGTCTTTTTTGATAATCTCGATGGCTCTCTCGAGAACATGGCCGTCAAGTTCAGCTATGCCTGACGCAATGACCTCTTTCTCGAGAACGCCGATCTTGCGCTTGGGTGGCTTCCTACCGCCACCCGCTTTCTTGGACGCCCCAGCTCCGGTGCCACCAGCGCCCCCAGCCGCCTTCTTGTTCCCCCCCGCTGCGGTGGACTTCTTAGGTTTGGCCGGCTTAGCCTTAGCTGGCTTCTTCGCCTGCAAGGTTGCGAGCTTGGCGCGTTCTCCCATCAACTGCTTCTGAAGCATGGCGACCACGGACTGGGCAATCTCGACATCGGCCATTTCAGAGGTGCCGGTATTGATCATCTCATTCACTTTCTTCTGTTCCTCCTCAAGCCGCTTCTGGATAGTAGCCAGGCGGTGTTGGGATGCCTTCTGCTCCTCATCAACCTCGGGCTCGGCCTCGGATTCGTGCTCTTCCTCATCCGACTCGTCCTTGGGCGCCGGGCTCGCGTTACTCTGAAATGTGGCAACGGGGGCGTGCTTGGCCATCCAGTCGTCCTTCCTGCTGAGCTCCTTCTTAAAAAGCTGCAGCAGTTTCAGAGCCTGCCCGACAACAGGATGCTCTTCGCCATTGAACAACTTGCAGTTCTTAACTATGAGATCGAAGTCCTTTTCGAACTCCTTTGCAGAAGTATATTCGCCGGCCGACATCTTGTTGCCCATCGTCTGAAGATCCATCGGCTTTTTGACAATCTTGTGATAATGTGGAATGTTGAGAGCAACAGGGTCAACAGGGTAGAGAAACGGATTGTTGATGTCGTAATACTTTTGCTTTCGGATCTCAGTAAGCACTTCGTCGCAGAAGCGCAACTCGGGCGGAAGCTTCTTTTTCCGCTTCGTGTCGTAAACGAGATCCTTTGGCAGCGCGGGCTTCACTGGACGTTTCGCGCGACCGTCTGCCTTTGACGAGTCGCGACGAATGAGCGGCACGCCGTTGCTGTTCGCAGGGATGGCAAAAGCTGGTGAATCGACCACAGGCTTGGGAGGGACGTCTGCAGGTTTTGGAGGACGCCGGGGTGACGCCGCTGGCGCGGGCTGCGCGGTCGAACGAGGCTCCGCGTGCCGCGTCGTGTGCTGTTTGGTGGTTTCCTTCTTGTCGGGCTTCGCTGGCTCGACAGCCGATTGTGCCGCCATTCGAGTGAGAATGGCATCGCGAGTAGACTTAGCCGAGAGGGTCACGTCATGTTGCTCTCCGTTGAATGTGACTGAGTTCGAAACAAGAAGCTCAACGTCGCTTTTAAACTCGGCCATAGTTGAGTATTTGGGTAGCTCTCCACGAAGCTTCTTCTCCATGGTACTGATATCCATGGGCTGTGTAATTTTGCCCGAGTATTCGTCCCAGAGCTGGGGCCAAAGTTCTCTGACGGATTGGCGGAATCCTAGGCCAGCCTTCGTCTTTTTCACACCAGCTAAAATGATCCGAAGCTGCCTACTCATGTAATCGGTGATAATGTTGCCGTCGATTGACGGGTCTGCAAGATTCTTTGGCTCGCCACTCTTGTCGTGTAGGGAGCTCGAGCCTGGGGCAGACTTGTCAACCTCCGTCTGGTCCGTTCGTGTGGTCTTGACCTCAACCTGGTCTGCACCCGTCTCAACCTTCGCTCGTTTGGCAACTGGCTCATCCTCACTGTCGATGTCCCGCTCCCGAGATACCTTGGTGGGCTGGGAAGGTTCCGACATGCTCGTATCTGCTGTCGGAGGCGCAGTGGGTGAAACCTGGAGCGCGTCGGCGGCGGTGCTCGAAGGGGCCGCTATCTGGTTGTTTGTAGCTTCAGACGGTGTAGCGGGCGGGACGTCGCTGATCGCAGTCTCCTGAGTGCTCTCAGTTGGCTCCTGTGGAAAGATCTCAGGCTGCGCTTCGCCCATAACAATATCATCCTTTGGCGCTGGAGAGAGTATGGAACTGATGGGCGAATCGGCGGCCGAATGCGTGGAAATGGCCAGACGCGCATCGACATCTGCCGCGACGCTCTTATCGAGGGGTGAGAGTGGCGACCTTGCAGGCGCATCCGTCATGACGCTGTCGTCGGGAACTGACTCCCTCGCGCTTGTCGCATCAGGTCCCTTCGGTGAACTGTGCATTTCGTCCTCCAAGAAACTTCCCTTTGGATGCGCTGTGCCGTTGGTTGCGGCATCGACACTCTGGTTATAAGAGAAAGAGTCTTCGTTATGTTCGAGCTTGGACTCATCCTTATGGTTGGCAACACTATCCGTTCCCAACATGTCTGATTCGCCTGGGGAGGCGTGCCTGGACGGGGTTAGCGAGGCGCAAAAAAGGTAGGCGCGGTCGCGAAACAGCCCGAATCAACGCGATAAGATGCGCAAAAGAAACGGGGAGCAAATCGAGACTGAGGAAGGTGCACGGCTTACCCGTTGACTTCTAGGGCCCCATTGCGAACGCCCTTCTCGATGACTGATGCCATCTTGAGTGGCTTCTCGTCAAAAAGCACACTGTCGTGATGCTGAGTCGTCATGACTGCCATTCGGACCGACGCGCAGCTCAGATGGGATGCGACATGAAGTCGACTTCACTCTCAGTAAGTATGTTGTTTGCATGCGCCGGAAGCGCTTGGGCAGATTGCGCAAGAGCTAACAGAGCTTTGCGCGGGGCTAGAGCGGATGATGCGCAGCACAAAAAGGGAAGGGTTGGCCGGGGAAGGAAAATCGCGATGATGGCACTGTTGCGACAGTGAATGGATGCGATGCGAAAAGTGGCAATTGGTGGTGGCGGGGAGATGTGGTTGGCGGCAACAGCGGGACGTGCGCACGCGTTTTGGGTATTAAGGGAGCGAAAGGGGAAGACGAGCAAAAAAAAAAAAAAGGGGGGGGG